>VFQQ010000096.1_pt1 | contig 232049 bp, 210 predicted proteins | sample 3512341 | NCBI WGS metagenome assembly VFQQ01 (sample SAMN10412373, study PRJNA504923) | tailings metagenome | isolation source: Relicate 2 Philex TSF1 revegetated site | place: Philippines: Tuba, Benguet | collected 2017-08-29 | reverse complement strand
CAATCACCGGGACGAAGATATGAAACCCTTGATCATCAAGCTCTTGAAGGCTACCACGGCTGACGAGAGTAGGAAAAATCTAGTCCAGCTTGCTTAGGCATTACCTTACAGAAAGATGCCCGGATCAAGTCCGGGCATGACGACGTGTGAGAATGAGGCGAGGCCGCCTTACAGCAGGCTGGCAAACGCAACCACGGTGCCAATGCCGCAAACAATGCTCAGAATGAGAGTCATCACGAAGGTTCTTGAGTAGAAGCCCTGGTGTCGCGTGAACCAGGTAATCGCTGCAAAAAGCAGAAAGAAAAGTAATTCCTAGGCAGATCGGACCAAATCGGCAGCCGAAGTCCGTTTCTTCCATTGGGAGACCGTCTTCTGGTTGATCCCGTAACGCCGGGCCAGTGTCCTTGGGCTCTCTTGACTATGGTGTATCGTTTTTGCCAGTCCGATCTTCCGCAATGATTGTTGTGTAGAGCGTTCAGGCAATCCGGGTTCATCAGCGTGCCGCGCTCTATGCCTTCGATCCGCTGCTGACGCTGCTCAAAATCTGACGCCCGCGTGACAGCGGCGGGTTTTCCCGCCATAACTTTTGCGGGAAACGTTGCAACAACATCGCCGGCCATCGATCCGGGCCAGGCGGGGATTGAGGGAGTGAGGTATGCAGTTATCCGTGGCCGGGACATTGCCTGAGGATGCCGGGCGCGCGGCTTTGGCCGGGCGGGTCTGGCTACCGGATACCGGGCCGGTGCTGGTGCGCATCGCGGGCGAGCAGGTCAGCGATATCAGCGCCAGCTTCGCCACCATGCGCGACCTGTGCGAGACGCCCGATCCGGCCGAGGCTTTGCGCGCCGCGCCGGGTGCCTCGCTCGGGCCACGCCTCGGTGCATTGCAGGCACTGCTGGAGAGCAGCGCGGCGGCTTTGGGCGATCCGGCCCGGCCGCATCTGCTGGCGCCGGTCGATTTGCAGGCGCTGAAGGCCTGCGGCGTCACCTTCGTGGTGTCGCTGATCGAGCGCGTGATCGAGGAACAGGCGCGCGGCGATGCGGCGGCGGCGGCGGAAGTGCGGCGCGAAATCCTGGCCACCATCGGCTCCGATCTGGCCGGGCTGAAGCCGGGCTCGGAGCAGGCCATGGCGCTGAAGCAATTGCTGATCCAGCGCAAACTCTGGTCGCAATATCTGGAAGTGGGCATCGGCCCGGATGCCGAGGTATTCACCAAGGCGCCGGTACTGTCGGCGGTCGGCCATGGCACCGAGGCCGGATTGCATCCGAAATCGACCTGGAACAACCCCGAGCCCGAAGTGGTGCTGATCGTCAGCAGCCAGGGCCGGGTGGTCGGCGCCACTCTGGGCAATGATGTCAATCTGCGCGATGTCGAAGGCCGCTCGGCTTTGCTGCTCGGCAAGGCCAAGGACAACAATGCCAGTTGCGCCATCGGGCCGTTCATCCGCTTCCTGGATGACGGCTTCGGGCTGGACGATCTGCGCCGCATGACGGTGGCGCTGGAGATTACCGGGCCGGATGGTTTCCATCTTAATGGCCGCTCGGAAATGGCCCAGATCGGCCGTGACCCGCTCGATCTGGTGCGCCAGACCATCAATGCCAATCACCAATATCCCGATGGCTTTGCGCTGTTTCTCGGCACCATGTTTGCGCCGACCCAGGACCGCGATGCGCCGGGCAGCGGCTTCACCCATAAGCCCGGCGATGTGGTCACGGTATCGGCGCCGCAGCTTGGCGCGCTGAGCAATGTGATGACCACCTCCGACCGGGCGCAGCCCTGGCGCTTCGGCATCGCCGACCTGATGCGCAATCTGGCGCGGCGCCAGCTATTATAGGCGCCAGACACTCTGCCGGGCGCCGCCGCATCCGGGATGGCGCTGCGGCCCGGGCAGCTTGCAGTGCGGCTGGTCTGCGCCAGTCACATGTTTCGACCGCCATCGAAGCGTTGCCCGATCCGGATCGGCTAGACTAGCGCCAGTTTTCTCTAGCCCGATTCGAGCTCATGACCGACCTGCTTGCCCATCTGCCGGCCTATTCGCCGCTTATCGTTCTGTTCATGGCCGCCGTGCTGGTGCTGGCCGGTTTCGTCAAGGGGGTGATCGGGCTGGGCCTGCCCACCATCTCGGTCGGGCTGCTCGGCCTGATCATGGCGCCGGTCGAGGCGGCAGCCCTGCTGGTGGTGCCGAATCTGGTCACCAATATCTGGCAATTGCTGGCCGGCCCGGCGCTGGGCGCGCTGCTGCACCGGCTCTGGCCGATGCTGGCCGGTGTGGTGCTGGGCACGTTTCTTGGTGCGGCCTGGTTTCCGCTCGGCGCCTTCTCCTGGGCCACGGCTTTGCTGGGCCTGGCCTTGCTGGCCTATGCCGGGCTGGGCCTGGCGCAGCGCCAGTTGCCGTTGCAGCCGCAGCAGGAAGCCTGGGCCGGGCCGCTGGTCGGGCTTGCCACCGGCCTGGTCACCATTCTCACCGGCGTGTTCGTGATCCCGGCGGTGCCTTATCTGCAAGCCTTGAAGCTGAACAAGGACGACCTGGTGCAGGCACTCGGCCTGTCCTTCCTGGTTTCCACCATTGCGCTCGGCCTGGCCTTGTTCACGACTGGGGCTGGCGGTTTCCAGGATGGCATGGCGGCGGCCTCGTTGCTGGCCTTGCTGCCGGCGTTGGGCGGCATGCTGCTGGGCCAGGCGCTACGCAGCCGCATCAGCGCCGCCGCTTTCCGGCGCTGGTTCTTCGGCGGGCTGCTGGCGCTCGGGGCCTATCTGCTGCTCAAGGGCGCGCTGCTGTAAGCCTATTCGCTCCAGCCGCCGCCCAGCGCCTGGTAGAGATTGACCAGGGCCGTGTAGCGGCCGAGCAGGGCCTGGGCCAGGGTGTCATTGGCCTGGAACACGGTGCGCTGCGCATCCAGCAGATTGAGGAATGGCACCGTGCCGGCGCGGTAGCGCGCTTCCACGATGCGATAGGCCTCGCGTGCCTGATCGAAGGCTTCGCGGGCATACTCATACCGTTCGGCGGCATGCGCGGTGCTGCTCAGCGCATTCTCCACATCGCCGAAGGCGGTGACGGCGGCCTTGCCGTAAGTCTCCGCCAGTTCCTGATAGCGCGCCCGGCTCAGTTCCTCCTGGCCCTCCAGCCGGCCACCCTGGAAGAGCGGCGCGGTCAGCGAGGCGGCGATGGAATAAAGCGCGCTTTGCGGCTGCAGCAAGGTGTGCAGCGCGCTGCTTTGCAGGCCGCCGCCGATGGTCAGGTTCAGGCTGGGCAGCCGCGCCGCCTGGGCCACCGCGATATCGCGGCTGGCGGCGCGCAGATCGGCCTCGGCCTTGCGGATATCCGGGCGCCGCGCCAGCAGGGCGGAAGGCAGGCCGGCCTTCACCGCCGGCAAAGCCAGCGCATCCAGCGACTGGGTGCTGATGGCAAAACCCTGCGGCGCGCGGCCGAGCAGCAGGGCAATGGCGGTCAGCGTTTCGCGTTCGGATTGGCGCAGGGCCGGCAAGGTGGCGCGCTGGCTGGCAACGGAATTGCGCTGCTGCGCCACTTCCAGTTCGGAGGCCACGCCAAGCTGGCGCTGGCGTTCCAGCACCGCCAGCACTTCTTCGGCATTGCGCAAGGTATCTTCCGCCAGGCGGATGCGGTCGCGCACCGACAGCAGCTGGAAATAATTGCTGGCCAGGTCGGCATGCAGCGTCAGGGTCAGCGCCTCGCGGTCATAGCGGCTGGCGTTCAACCGCTCCAGAGCCGCGTCGCTGCCGGCCTGATTGCCGCCGAACAGATCGACCTGATAGCCGGCACTGAGGCCGAGATCAAAATTGTTGCGCACGCTGCGGCCGCTGCTCACCGTGCGGCTGTTGGAACTGCCGGAGGCGGCTGGCGACCAGCTCCGGCTGGCACCGCCATCGCCGCCCAGGCTGGGCAGCAGGGCAGCGCCGGCAATCTTGGCGGATGCCTCGGCCTGACGGATACGCGCCAGGGCGGCGGCGAGGTCGCGGTTGCCGGTCTGGGCTGCCTGCATCAGGCCATCCAGTTCGGTGCTGCCGAAGCCACCCCACCAGGTGGCATCGGGCCATTCGCCGGCGCCCAGCGTCACCTGGCCGGTCTGCGCCGCATCCCAGGCGGCGGGGGCGGTGAGGGTGGGGGCGGTGTAAGGCTCACCCACGCTGCAGGCGGCCAGGCCGGCCAGCAAGGTGGTGGTGAGCAGCAGACGCCGCACGGGCATGGCGGGAGAAAAACGCACTGGCATGATCATTCCGTGGCGAGAGCAACAACCGGATCGAGGCTGGCGGCCTTGCGGGCCGGCAGATAGCCGAAGGTGAGACCGGTGAAGAAGGCGCAGCCGAAAGCCAGCAGCACCGGGCCGGCGGCATAGATCACCGGCTTGTCGAAGGCGGCGTAGAGCGCGGTGGCACCGAGGCCGAGCAGCACGCCGAGTGCGCCGCCCAGGATGCAGATCACCAGGGCTTCGGTATTGAATTGCAGCAGGATATCCAGCCGCCTTGCACCGGTGGCCATGCGCACACCGATCTCGCGGGTGCGCTCGGTCACGCTCACCAGCATGATGTTCATCACGCCGATGCCGCCCACCAGCAGCGAGATGATGGCGATCGAGCCGAGCAGCAAAGTCAGGGTGTTCTGCGTCTCGGTGGCGGTCTGGATGATCGCCGCCATGTTGCGGATCTGGAAATCCTCGGCTTTGTGGCGGCCGATCAGGGTCTGGCGGATCAATTCCTGGGTTTCGTCGATGCGGCCCACATCCTTCACCTGCACGGTGATGGTGCGCACATAACGCTGGCCGAACAGGCGCAGGATGCCGGTGGATAGCGGCACCAGGATGGTGTCGTCCATATCGGTACCCATCGGCGAGGCGCCCTTGGCATCCAGTACGCCGATGACCTGGAACGGGATATTGTTGAGCAGCACGTATTTGCCCAGCGCCTCGCTGGCCGGCATGGCCGGATCGAACAGGGCTTTCAGGATGGTCTGGCCCAGCACCGCCACCGGCACGTAATTGCGCACATCCTCGTCGGTGAAGAACACGCCTTCGGCCAGGGTCCAGTCGCGCGCCTGGGCAAAGCCGGCGCCCACCGCATTGGCCTGGGTCAGATAATCGTTGCTGGCAAAGCGCGCCGTCACCTGGCCGCTATATTCGCCCACCGCCACATTCACATTGGGCAGGCCATCCAGTGCATCGGCATCGGCCGGCACCAGTGTGGCGGTGATGCCGCCGGATTGCCGCATATTGGGCGCGCCGGGGCGGATCAGCAGCAAGTTGGTGCCCATGGCGGAGATGCGATCCAGCACCGATTGCCGCGCGCCATCGCCGATCGCCAGCATCGCCACCACGGAAGCCACGCCGATGATGATGCCCAGCAGGGTCAGCAGGGTGCGCAGCAGATTGCCGCGCAGCGCATGCAGCGCCATGCGGGCGGCTTCCAGCACGCTGGTGCCGCCGCTGCGGTCGCGCTTCGGCGCGGCGGTCAGACCGGCGGCAGCGGTGTTGTCGGTCTCGGCCGGCTCATCCGCCATGGGCGGCATTTCGGTGTCCGAGACGATATTGCCATCGCGGATTTCCACCACACGCCGCGCCTGGCGCGCCACGGCCGGATCGTGGGTGATCAGCAGGATGGTATGGCCGCGCCGGTTCAACTCGCGCAGCAGCTTCATCACCTCGGCGCCGCTTTTGCTGTCCAGCGCCCCGGTCGGTTCGTCGGCCAGGATCACCGGGCCGCCATTCATCAGCGCGCGGGCAATGGAAACACGCTGCTGCTGGCCGCCGGAAAGCTGCGTCGGCTTATGGTCCAGGCGTTCGGCCAGGCCCAGCATGCTGAGCAAGTCCTGGGCGCGGCGATGGCGCTGCTCGCGCCCCAGCCCGGCATAGATGGCGGGCAGTTCCACATTGCTGGTGGCGCTGGCGCCAGGCAGCAGATTGTATTGCTGGAAGATGAAGCCGAAGGCCTCGCGGCGCAGCAGGGCGCGGGCATCGGCATCCAGTTCGGAGACGATGCGGCCCTCGAAGCGATAGCTGCCGCTGCTCGGCCGGTCGAGCAGGCCGATCAGGTTCATCAGCGTGGATTTGCCCGAGCCGGAGGCGCCCATGATGGCGACGAATTCGCCGCGATGGATATCCAGCGAGATGCCATGCAGCACTTCCACACTGAGCGCGCCGCGGCTGAAGCTCTTGCGGATATCACGCAGCGAGATCAGCGGGGCATCCAGATCGGTCGCAGTCTTGCGGTCGAGTTTCGGCATCGCGGTCATAGCCGGGGTGTCCTGGCCCAGTTGCCGCCGGGATTGCCGCCGCCGCGTGCCGCATCCAGCAGCAATTCATCGCCCGGCTTCAGGCCGTTGCGGATTTCCGCCGTGATGCGGTTATTGGCGCCGATCTCCACCGCGCGCTCCTGCGGTTGGCCGTTTTCCAGCACCCGCGCGGTATAGCGGTTGCGGCTGCCGGGCATTGGCTTCAGCGCCGCCATCGGGGCAATCGGCACATTCTCGGCATGCGAGACGACGAAGAAAACCTGTGCGCTCATCTGCGGCAGCAGATCATTCTGCGGGTTGGGCACATCGAACAGCGCGGAATACAGCACCACGTTGTTCACCACCTGCGGCGTTGGCAGAATCTGGCGCAGGGTGCCGCTGCGGCGTTTGCCGGGCTGGCCCAGGGTGGTGAAATAGGCCGGCATGCCGAGCTTGAGGCGCGATACATCGGCTTCCGATACCTGGGTCTGCACCGTCATCGTATCCAGGTCGGCGATACGCAGGATGATCGGCGCCTGCTGGTTGGCATTCAGGGTCTGGCCCTGGCGCGCGGTGATGTCGATCACCGTGCCGGTCATCGGCGCATAAATCTTGGTATAGCTCAGATTGGCAAGGTCGCCCTTGAGGGTCGATTCGGTCTGCTGCATCTGGGCGTTCAGCGCCGCGATCTGGGCCGTGATTGCCTTGAAATTCGCTTCGGCGCTGTCAAACGCATCCTCGCTGGTGGCGCGGTCGGCCAGCAGGCGGCGCTGGCGTTCATACTGCTTCTGCGCCAGCGCCTGCTGCACGGTTTTTTCCGCGATCTGGGCGCGCAGGCTGAGGATTTGCGCCTGGTCGGCGCTTACCCTGGCCTCATACACCGTGGGGTCGATCTGGGCCAGCAACTGGCCCTTTTCCACCCGGCTGCCGATATCCACCAGAATCTGCCTGAGCTGGCCGGAAACCTGAGTGCCGACATCGACGTAATTCAGCGGCTGCAAGGTACCGACGGCAGAGACGGTATCCTCCACCATGCCGAGCGCGATGGTCTGGGTGCGCGGCGCCACGGCCGGCTTGGCTTCCTGGCTGTAATACCACCAGGCGCCACCACCGGCGGCGGCCAGCACGGCCAGGAACAGGAATTTCGAAAAACGGGACATGGGATGCACATTTCCGGAGGGAGTGGTGTTGTACCGCATCACGCGGTCGGATTGCGAATCCTTCGCAGGCTTGGGCGGAAAAGCGCGGTTTCTTTTGTAACACTTCGCGACAATCCACCCTTTTGCCGCAATGCCACTAAAAGTAAGGGTTGTGTAATGATTGTGTGATTCTCATTACACGCATCTAAGCGAATAGTAATTGGCATTTTCATTGTTGCCGGGCTTAGTCTGTGTCATGAGCAAGCCGATCCCTGCGCCTGCCCCTGAAGCCATCGCCTTTGCGCTTGCGCAGATGGATGTGCTGGGCGTTGCCGCCTGCCATATCGATGGCCAGGATCGGCTGCAGGCCTGGAATGACAGTTATCTGCGGATTTTCCCCGAGCATATCGGCGTGGTCCATGCCGGCTGGGATTATACCGAGAATCTGCGGCATTATTTTGAGGTCAATCACGGCGGCAGCCTCGACCGGCAACGGCTCGAAGACATGGTGGCGGGCGCGGTGCAGCGCCATCGCAGCCAGACCGGACCGCTGGATTTCCAGAAGCGCGATGGTTGCTGGCTGCGTTCGCGATTGCAACGTCTGGCCGATGGCGGTGTGATCAAGAGCTGGAGCGATGTCACCGCCGAGGTGCTGCATACCGAAGCGGCCGTGGTGGAGGCGCTCTCCACCCTGCAGCAGGCGCTGATCTGCTACGATAGCCAGGGCCATTTCTTTTTCGCCAATAACCGCGCTTCCAGCTTTTTCCCGCGTCTGATCGAATATTTCCGCGCCGGGGCGGATTTTGCCAGCCATCTGCGCCTGCTGGCAGCCGAGGCAGCGGAAAGCCGCCATGCCGAGGCATTGTTTGCCCTGGCAGCCCAGGCCTGGCCGCCGCAGCGTGGCAGTGCCGCGCCGTTGCTGGTCCGGCTGCGCGATGGCCGTCTGCTGCAACTCGATCTGGTCAATACCCGCAAGCAGGGCCTGACCACGGTGTGGACCGATGTCACCGAGGCGCATCGCCTGCTGGCCGAGCAAAGCCGCGCCGAGGCCGAAGCGAGTGCCAAATCGGACTTCCTGGCGGTGATGAGCCATGAAATCCGCACCCCGCTGAACGGTGTGCTGGGCGCGCTGGCGCTGCTCGGCACCGAAGCAATGGCACCGGCGGATCGTAATCTGATCGAGACCGCGCAACATTCCGCCGAGCATCTGCTGCATCTGCTGAACAACATCCTGGATTATTCCAAGCTGGAAGCCGGGCAGGCGGCCCTGGCGCTCGGCGACTATGATCCACGCCGGCTGGTGGATGGCGTGGTGCAGGGGCTGCGCCACCAGGCCGAGGCCAAGGGCCTGTATCTGGATTGCCGCGTGGCACCGGATTTGCCCGCCGTTTTGCATGGCGATGCCGGCCGGCTGCGTCAGATTCTCTACAATCTGCTCGATAATGCGGTGAAATTCACCGAAACCGGCTGGGTGCGCCTGGAAGCCGGCCTGGTGCCGGCGGTGGCCGGCTGCCCGGCACGGCTCGAATTCGCGGTATCCGATTCCGGCAGCGGTGTGCCGGAGGCGATCCGGCCGCAGCTTTTCCGCCATTTCACTCAGGCCGACCGCTCGATCACCCGGCGCCATGGTGGTACCGGGCTGGGTCTGGCGATCTGCGGCCAGTTGGCAGCGCTGATGCAGGGCGAAATCCTGATCGAAAACCGCGCCAATAGCGGCACGGGCCGCTCGGGCAGCGTGTTCCGCCTGCGCCTGCCGCTGCAACTGGCGCAGGATCTGCCGGCGGCCACGGCGCCGACCGGGCGGGCTCTGCTGCTGTTGCCGGTGCCGATCAATGTGCTGGTGGCGGAGGATAATCCCACCAACCAGATGATCCTCTGCACCATGCTGCAGCAATTCGGCCATCGCACCAATGTGGCGGCGAATGGCTTGCAGGCTTGCGAAATGGTCAGTCGCGGCAGCTTCGATCTGGTGCTGATGGACATGCAGATGCCGGAAATGGATGGCCTGGCCGCAGCCCGTGCCATCCGCGCCATGCCGGAACCCTGGGGCAGCGTGCCGATCGTGGCGGTGACGGCCAATGCCCTGGCCGATGACCGCGAACGCTGCCTGGCGGCCGGCATGAACGGCTTTGTCACCAAGCCGGTGGAACCCGGCCAACTGATGACCGCCATCCGCGTTGCGCTGGCCGGCCGGATGGTGGCCGGCGAAGCCCTAGCTAGCGTCCCGGCTGCGGCCCCGGTTGGCGCGCCGGTACTATCGGCCAGCGCCACCCATGCACTCGGCGCGCTGGCGGAAAAGCTGCGGCGCCAGACGGCGGCAGGTTCCTGAGCCATCGCGCCACCTATTCCCTGTCGGGCGGCAGGCCTGCCGCATCGGTTGTGGATTTCCGCTGATTCGCGCTAAATAGCGCTATGAGCAGCGATTCTTCCGCACAATTTGACGACGACCCGACCCGCCCGGCGGCGATTGCCGGCCGTGGTGTGCAATCGGTCGAGATCGGCGGCCGGCTGCTGGGCAGCCTGGCGCTGGCGACCCAGCCGATGATGCTGCGCGATCTGGCCCAGGCCGCCGATCTGGCGCCGGGCCAGGCCCATGCCTATCTGGTCAGTTTCCGCAAACTGGGCCTGGTCGAGCAGGATGCCGCCACCGGGCGCTACCGGCTCGGGCCGTTTGCGCTGCATCTCGGCCTGGCGCGGCTGCGCAATACCGATCCCTATCGCCTGGCCGCCACCGCCGTGGTGGAACTGGCCGAGCAGCTTGAATTGATGGTCACCATCACGGTCTGGGGTCATGCCGGCCCCACCATCGTGCAGGTGCAGGAATCCTCGAACCAGATTCACGCCAATGTGCGGCCGGGCGGCCTGTTCACGGTCAGCGGCACCGCCACCGGCAAGGTGTTCGCCGCCTATCTGCCGCGCAAGCTGGTGGAGCCGGTGCTGGCGGCCGAACTGGCGGCCTCGCGCCGGGGCTGGAGCGCCGCCAGCGACATGGCGCCGGGTGAATTGCTGGCCGAATTCGAGCGTGTGCGCCGCGCCGGCCTCTGCACCACGGTGGACAATCCGGTGCCGGGAGTCAGCGCGCTCGCGGCACCGATTTTTGATCATACCGGCCGCATCATGCTGGTGATCACGGTGATCGGCCCCACCGCCAAGGTGGATGTCAACCTCGAAGGCGGCCAGGCGCTGGCCCTGCTCGCCTTCACCCGCCGCCTCTCGGCCGAACTCGGCTACAAGGGCTGAGGCTTGGCCCAATCTGAAAGCCCGTCATGGTCGGCGCAGGCCGACCATCCACGAATTCTCTATTTTTTTAGCCAGTTAAATAAAGCAACACGTGGATGGTACGCCTTCGCGTACCATGACGTTCTTTGTTGCGGCACTATTCTGCCATACCCGCCGCATGGCGGCCGGCGATATAGCCGAAGGTCATGGCCGGGCCGAGGGTGATGCCGCCGCCGGGATAATTGCCGCCCATGATGCTGGCCATGTCGTTGCCCGCCGCATAGAGGCCGGGAATCGCCTGGCCATTGCCATCCAGCACCCGGGCATCGGCATCGGTCTTGATGCCGGCGAAGCTGCCGAGATCGCCGATCACCACGCGCACGGCATAAAGCGGCCCGCGTGCCACCGGTGCGATGCAGGGATTGGGCGTCACGCCCGGATCGCCGAGATAGCGGTTATAGGCGGTGCTGCCCTTGCCGAAGAGCGGGTCTTCGCCCTTGGCGGCGTGTTTGTTGTATTCCGCCAGGGTGGCGGCAAAATTGCCGGCATCGAAGCCGCAGGCGGTGGCCAACTCGGCCGGGGTTTTGCCGCGCTTGAGATAGCCATTCGCCAGTTGGTGCGCCAGCGGCACCGGGAATGGTTTGACATGGCCGAGGCCATAACGCCGCAAGGTGACGTGATCGGCGATCAGCCAGGCTTCCACTTCGCCTTCCGGGCCGCGCGGCAGATCCTTGCTCGCCTTCACCAGAGCCTGGCAGAAATCGTGATAGGAATTGCCTTCATTGACAAAGCGGCGGCCATCGCGCGCCACGGCGATCACGCCGGGTTTGCCGCGATCGATGAAATGCGGGAAGGTGCCGAATGTGCCATCGCCATTCGGCACGCGCGAGATCGGCACCCAGGCGGCGGCATTGGGCAATTCATCGGCGGTCTGGGCGCCAAGCGGACGGGCCAGCTTGATGCCGTCGCCGGTATTGCCCGGCGGCGTCGGCGTGTAATGCTCACGCCCGGTCGGGGCATGCGGATAAAGCTGGCGCCGCCGTTCGGCATCATGCGGGAAACCGCCGGTGGCCAGCACCACACCCTTGCGCGCCGTCACCCGCACATCGCCATCCTTGGTGGCGATCACGGCGCCGACAACCCGGTCGCCTTCGCTGAGCAATTCCCGCGCCGGCGCTTCGAGCCAGAGCGGAATGCCAAGATCGAAAGCCGATTTCGCCAGCCGGCCGACCAGCGCATTGCCATTGGTCAGCCGCATGGCGCGGCCATGGGTGAGCAGGTCGCGGCCATATTTCACCAGCAGCTTGGCGACATAGGCGGCCGAGACCACCGAGCGCGTCACGTTGAAGAAATGCAGCAATTCCTTGCCCGAGCCGATCATCATGCCGACAAAGGTGATCTCCTTCAGCGGTGGCCGCAAAGTCTTGATCTGCGCGCCGAGTTCACGGCCATCCATCGGTTCGGCACAGATCGAGCGCCCGCCCGCCAGCGCCCCCGGGGCATTCGGATGGTAATCCGAGAATTGCGGCCCGAGCACAAATTTCACCGCCGTCCTGCTCTCGAAGAAATCCACCATGGCCGGGCCGTTCTCCAGGAAGGCCTCGACACGGGCGGCGTCGAAATGATTGCCGGCCTCGTGTTGCAGATAGGTGCGGCCGGCTTCCTTGCTATCCTGCATGCCGGCGCGCTTGGCCAGCGGATTATTCGGAATCCACAGCCAGCCGCCGGAGCGCGCCGTGGTGCCGCCATAGACCGCTTCCTTTTCCACCACCAGCACATCCAGGCCATGCAGCCGCGCGGTGATCGCCGCCGCCATGCCGCCGGCACCGGAGCCGATCACCAGCAGGTCGCAGGCATGGGTCTTGTTCGCAGTCATCGTAAGCCTCGTTTGCAGAAAGACGGGAATCAGGCGGCGAGATAACCACCATCCACCGGCAGCATCGTGCCGGTGACATAGCTCGATAGCGCCGAGACCAGGAACAGCACCGGGCCGACCAGTTCTTCCGGCTGGCCGACCCGGCCGAGCGGCGTATGCTGCATGAAGCGGCTGATCGCCGTCTCGTCGCCGCGTGTCGCCTCGGTCATCGGCGTGGCGATCACGCCCGGCGCGATGCCGTTGACACGGATGCCATCGGCGGCCAGTTCAATCGCCAGCGCCTTGGTGAATTGCCGGATCGCGCCCTTGGAGGCGCTGTAGGCGCTGTTACGCGGCGCCGAGACAAAAGACATGATCGAGCCGAGATTGACCACGCGGCCGCGCGTCTGGCGCAATTGCTGCAGGGCGGCACGCAGCATGTTCTTGCTGCCGGTCAGGTTGATGCGCAGGGTATCGTCCCAATCGGCATCATAGCTTGGCGCATCCAGCGTGACGCGGCGGATGATGCCGGCATTGTTGATCAGGATCGAGGCGGCACCGAGCGCGGCTTGGCTGGCGGCCACGAAGCCAGCGCATTGCGCCGCATCGCTGACATCCAGCGCGGCGGCAAAGGCGCTGCCGCCCTGGGCGCGGATTTCGCCGGCCACTGCCTCAGCACCCGCTGCATTCACATCACCTAAGGCCAGTTTCGCGCCGGCTTGCGCCAGGCCCAGCGCGATGGCGCGGCCATTGCCCTGGGCGGCGCCGGTCACCAGCGCCACATCACCGGCCAGCAGGCCGCGCAGCTGGGGCGCAAGGCCCTGAATAACTTCGCTCATTCCGCCCTCCTGAGGTTCGCTTTGCCTGTTGTCCCGGGGCCTGTTGTCCCGGGTTGTTAAACCGAACTCACATTAGGTGAATTCGTGTATTGCGAACCGTTTCGTTATTACATATATTACCCGCAGCCCAGATTGCAAATGGTCTTTTGCGGCCAAATGCGGTGCGGGTGGCAAACCTTTGGGAGGAAACCATGCGGAAGCTTATTCTTGCCGCGGCAACGGCTGCGTTGTTCGGCACCGTCACCGCCTTGGCGCCGGCTGCCACGGCGCAGACCAAGTCGCTCGACCTGCAAAGTGTGTTCGGCCTGCAAGTGCCGTCGATCGGCCCGAGCCCGGTGAAATGGGCCGAGCGCGTGGCGCTGATGACCAACGACCAGATCAAGATCAAGGTGCATGGCGCCGGTGAATTCGTGCCGCCCTTCGAGGTGTTCGGCGCGGTCAGCAACGGTTCGATCCCGATGGGTTTCGACTGGGTGGGCTATTGGGCCGGCAAGATTCCGGTCGCCAATCTGGTCGGCTCGATGCCGTTCGGCCCCAATCCGGAACTGTTCCTGGGCTGGATGTTCCAGGGCGGCGGTCTGGAAATCATCCAGAAGGCCTATGACCCGCATAATGTGAAGGTGATTCCGTGCCACCTGGTGGTGCCGGAAGCCGGCGGCTGGTTCAACAAGGAAATCAAGACCGTCGCCGATATCAAGGGCCTCAACATGCGCATCGCCGGCCTGGGTGCCAAGGCGATGGCCAAGCTGGGCGCCAATGTGCAGCTGGTGCCGGCGGGCGAAATCTTCGTGTCGCTGGAACGTGGCCGCATCGAGGCGGCGGAATTCTCCGCGCCGCAGCTCGATCTCGGCCTGGGCCTGCAGAAGATCGCCAAGCATTACTATTTCCCCGGCTGGCATCAGCCGGCGAGCTGGGACACGATCATCATCAACATGAATGTGTGGAAGGGTTTCACCCCGAAGCAGCAGCAGATCATGGTGGAGGCGTGCAACGCCAACATCACCTTCAACATGTATGACCAGATCAATGCCCAGATCGACGCCATCGAGAAGATCGAGGCGGCCGGCGTGAAGGTGCAGCGCTTCCCCGACGAAGTGCTGGCCGCATTGCAGAAGGCTTCCACCGAAGTGATGGAGGAAGAGGCGACCAAGGACCCGCTGTTCAAGGAAGCCTATACCTCGCTGACCGCCTATACCAAGCGTGTCGGCCGCTGGGGCGATCTGCAATTGCTGCCGCGCGCCAAGTAATCGAGTAGCCTGTTACGCCGCCGATGCCGGACCGATCCGGCATCGGCGGTTCTCGCCGTCGCCACCAGCGGCCAGTGCCGGGAGGCCTGCATGATCCAGTTTCTTCGCTTCATCGAAGCCGCCTGCGCCTGGTTTGGCCGCGCCGTCGGCTGGTTCAATCTGGCGCTGATCTTTGCCGTCTGCATCGCCGTCGGCATGGTACAGCTGCGTATGAATGTACTGGTGGAATGGCCGGTCACGCTGCCCCTGCTTGGGTCGCGCATGACCATGAACGGCATGATCGACCTGCAATGGCATCTGTTCGCCGCCATCACCATGCTGGGCGGCGTCTATGCCATGCATACCAATGGCCATGTCTGCGTCGATTTCCTGGCGGCGCGCTTCTCGCCGCGCACCAAGCTGTGGGTGCAGCTCTTCGGCGATGTGGTGTTTCTCACCCCGTTCTGCGCCATCATGACCTTCTATGCCTGGCGCTTCATGATGTCGGCCTTTACCAGCAATGAAGGCTCCAGCTATGGCGGCCTGATGGATACCTGGATCATCAAGGCAGTGATGCCGCTGGGTTTCGGCCTGCTGACCGTTTTTGGTGTTGCGCGCAGTCTGCGCGCCCTGATCGAACTGGCGCAGGGCCGCCAGGCGGAGGCTTGAGCGATGGAGTATTTCTGGCCCCTGCTGATGGTGGTTGTGCTGCTCGGCGGCATTTTCATCGGCTATCCGGTCGCCTTCGTGCTGGCCGGCATCGGTGTGATCTTCACTTTTCTGGCCGATGTGCCGATCCTGTTTCTCTCCACCGGCGTGTCACGCACTTTCTCCGGCATCCTGAGCAACTGGCTGCTGATTGCCGTGCCGCTATTTGTATTCATGGGCCTGATGCTGGAGAAATCCGGCGTGGCACAGCGCCTGCTGCGCTCGCTGGCCGGCATTCTCGGCCCGGTACCGGGCGGTTATGCTTTCGCCGTGGCGGTGATCGGCATCGTGATGGCGGCCTCCACCGGCATCATCGGCGCCAGCGTGGTGCTGATGGGCATGCTGGCTTTGCCGGCGATGCAGGAAAGCCGCTACGATCCGAAAATCTCCACCGGCGTGATCGCCGCCACCGGCACGCTCGGCATCCTGATCCCGCCCAGCATCATGCTGGTGATCCTGGGTGATACCATGCGCATCTCGGTCGGCGATCTGTTTGCCGGCGCGCTGATTCCCGGCCTGATGCTGGGCGGGCTCTATATCGTCTATCTGGTTTTTGTCGCGATTTTCCAGCCGCAACGTATGCCGCCCTTGCCGCGTGCCGCGCATGTCAGTTTCGGCCAGGCGGCGCTGGGTCTGGCGCGCGACCTGCTGGCACCGCTGGCATTGATCCTGCTGGTGCTGGGCTCGATCATTGCCGGTGTCGCCACGCCCACCGAGGCGGCGGCGCTGGGTGCCTTCGGCGCCCTGGTGCTGGCACTATTGTCGCGTGAACTCACCTTCAAGCAGTTCCTGGGCGTGCTGAACGAAACCACCAAGACCACGGCGATGATCATGTTCGTGATGATCGGCGCCACGGTGTTCAGCGTCATCTTCCGCAAGCTGGGCGGCGATGTGATGATCGCCGATGCGCTCGGCATCGACGAGGCCGGGGTCAATCCCTACTGGGTGATGTTCATCATCATGGCCTTCATCTTCGTCCTCGGCATGTTCCTGGACTGGGTGGAGATCACCTTCATCGTCATTCCCATCGTGGCGCCGATCATTGCCGGGCTGGATTTCGGCCTGCCCAAGGAACAGGTGCTGCTCTGGTTCGCCATCCTGTTTGCGGTCAACCTGCAAACCTCGTTCCTGACGCCGCCTTTCGGCTATGCGCTATTCTATATCCGGGGTATCGCGCCGCCGGAAATCAGCATCAACATGATCTACAAGGGCATCGTGCCATTCGTGCTGATCCAGCTCACGGCGCTGATCCTCTGCATCATCTTCCCGCAGCTTGCACTCTGGCTGCCGGAAACCCTGCTCGGCAAATAATTCATTCGCAAGGAGACCAGCATGGCCAAGGGCTTCGCTTCCACCAACGACACCGAAGACAAGGTGGTATCCTTCACCCAGATGGGCGAGGGGCTGTATGCCTTCACCGCCCAGGGTGATCCCAATACCGGCGTGATCATCGGCGATGACGGCGTGATGGTGATCGACACCCAGGCGACGCCGAAAATGGCCGCCAGCGTGGTGGAGCATATCCGCCGCGTCACCGACAAGCCGATCAAGTATGTTGTCCTGTCGCATTATCATGCCGTGCGCGTGCTGGGCGCCCAGGCCTATGGCGCCGAGCAGGTGATCGCCTCGGATGCCACGCGCAGCCTGATCGTGGAACGCGGCAAGGAAGACTGGGATTCGGAATTCGGCCGCTTTCCGCGCCTGTTCCGCGCCGCCGAGAGCATCCCCGGCCTGACCTGGCCGAGCATGACCTTTCCGCGCAAGATGAGCATCTATCTCGGCAAGCGCCGCGTCGACCTGATGCATCTCGGCCGTGGCCATACCGCCGGCGATATTGTTGCCTGGGTGCCGGATGCCGGCGTGATGTTTTCGGGCGATCTGGTGGAATACCATTCCGCCTGTTATTGCGGCGATGCGCATTTCAAGGATTGGCCCAAGACCCTGGATGCGATTGCCGAATTCAACCCGCGCGCCGTGGTGCCGGGGCGCGGCGATGCGCTGGTGCATGCCGATCAGGTGCGTGACGGCCTGGCATTGACCCGCGATTTCCTCACCACGCTGTATGGCTCGGTATCGGAAAGCGCCGCCAAGGGCCTCAGCCTGAAGGATGCGTTTGATCGCGCCAATGCCGCGATGGTGCCGCGTTTCGGCAATTTCGCCATCTTCGATCATTGCCAGCCGTTCAACGTCGCCCGCGCCTATGACGAGGCCAGCGGCCTGGATCATCCCCGCATCTGGACCGCCGAGCGCGATCAGGATATGTGGGCCCGCCTGCAAGGCTGAAAAAATCCGCTGACAGCGCGCCGGGATCGTGGCAGATAGGGCCATGATCCCGGTGACCCGTTCCATTTCCCTGCATGACGACGAGATTCAGCTCAGCTTCATCCGCGCCTCCGGGCCGGGCGGGCAGAATGTCAACAAAGTCTCCACCGCCGTGCAATTGCGCTTCGACGTAGCGAATTCCCCCTCGCTGCCGGAAGAGGTGCGCGCCCGGCTGCGCCAGATTGCCGGCCAGCGCCTGACCAATGACGGTGTGCTGGTGCTCACTGCCCAGGCCTATCGCAGCCAGGAGCGCAACAAGGCCGAGGCGATCGAGCGGCTCTGCGAACTGATCCGCCAGGCCACCCACAAGCCGAAGCCGCGCCGCGCCACCAAACCCACCAAGGGCTCGCAGCAGCGCCGCATGGACAGCAAGGTCAAGCGCGGCAACGTCAAGTCGCTGCGCCAGGGCAAGCCCAGTTTCGATTAGAGCGTGATGACATCATATTGATGCGCTACGCCGAGGTAAATTTGGTCTTCGGGTAGGAGCGCGGCGCAGCGCGTAGTGGGGCTACGGGCAAGCCGCGCGACGCCCCCGAAGGCCAAATTTACCCGGCCCGCAGGGTTTCGTCTGGAGGTGGCATCCACGTTGTCGAAACGCTTGCAGGTACGAATGTACCTGCTGCGCGCTTCTCCTTGTGGGCTACCGCCTCCAGACGAAACGTAGCGCGTCAATATGATGTCATCACGCTCTAGCTCAGCGTGCGAGCTGACCCTGATCTGCCGTCAGCAGGCGATAGCCGACACCGAGTTCGGTGGCGATATAACGCGGCCGGGTCGGATCGGGCTCGATCTTCTGGCGCAGCTTGCGCATGAAGATGCGCAGGTAATGCACATCCTCGGCATGGGCGGCGCCCCAGACATGGCGCAAAAGCTGGTCATGCGTCAGCACCTTGCCGGCATGCAGCGCCAGCTGGCTGAGCAATTTGTATTCCTTGGGCGATAGCCGCACGGTTTCGCCGCGCATCGACACCACGCGATGCGCCATGTCGATGCTCAGCTCGCCGACGGTGAAAACCGGCTCGCCGGCCACCGCATCGGCCTTGCGCCGCCGCATCAGCGCCTTCACGCGGGCGACGAACTCGGCCATGCCGAACGGCTTCACCACGTAATCATCGGCGCCCAGTTCAAAGGCGCGCACCTTCTCCACCTCGCGGTTACGCACCGAGAGGATGAAGACCGGCACCGCACTCCATTCGCGCAGCCGGTTCAGCACATCCAGCCCGTCCATGTCGCCGAGCTGCAAATCCAGCACCACCAGATCGGGCGGCGCGGCGGCGGCCTGGCGCAGGCCTTCCTGGCCGGATTCGGCTTCCGCCACCTCATAGCCATGCACCGACAGCCCGGTGCGCAGGAAACGGCGGATCGGCGCTTCGTCGTCGATCACCAGGATACGCTGCACGCCATGGCCAAGGCCGGGTGTGCCGGGATGCGGCGCCATCGGGGTGGTGCCGGGATTGCTTTGGGTCTGCATCAAGCCTCCTCTGCCGGCTCCGCCGGCGGGACTGGTAGTGAAATGCGGAAAATGCTGCCCTGGCCCAGGCCGGGGCTATGGGCGGTGATGGTGCCGCCGATGGCTTCGACAAAGGCGCGGCTGATCATCAGGCCCAGGCCCTTGCCGGGCGGGCGCGCTTCCAGGCCACCGCTGCCGCTGCCGGCGCCACGTCCGGCGCGATAGAAAGCCTCGAAGATCCGTTCCAGTTCCTGGGCATCCAGGCCGATGCCCTGATCGGCGATCTCGATCAGCACGCGCTCGCCGCCGCCGGCATCCTGGGGCAGGCTTTCCTGGCGCGCGGTCAGGCTGATCATGCTGCCGGCCGGGGCATATTTGCTGGCATTTTCCAGCAGGTTCTCCAGCGCATGTTCCAGCATCAGCGCATCCAGATGCAGCATCGGCAGGTCGAGCGGCAGCGATACCTCGATGCGATGGGCGCGCAGCACCCGGGCGGTATGGCGCAGCGCGGCATCAACAATATCAGCCAGTTCCAGCCGCTCCAGCTTGGGCACCAGTTCGCCGGCACCGATCTGGCTCATGTCGAACAGCTTGCTGAAATCGCGCCCCAGCCGCTCGCTCTCCTCGCGGATGCTGCCGAGCAATTCGGCCCGTTCGGCTTCGCCGCACAGCGCACCGAAACTTTCCAGCGTGGAGGCGGCGCCGATGATGGCGGCCAGCGGGGTTTGCAGATCGTGGCTGATGGCGCCGATCACCGCTTCGCGCAGCCTTTCGGCATGTTTGGCGACGCGGGCATTCTCCATCGCGGCGGCAAGCTGGGCGCGTTCCAGCGCGGTGGCGGCCTGGTCGAGCAGGGCGGTGGCATAATCCGGCATGCCGTTGCTCAGGCCGCCATCGTGGCGCCGTGCCAGCAGGCCGATGGCATGGCCGCCGGCCCGCAGGAAATGAAACCGCCATGGGCCGCTATCGGCTTGCAGCCGGGCGGCGCCGCTGGCCAGGGCGTCATGCCACACCATGCGCGCCTGTTCCAGCGGCGGCGTATCGCGGCCGCTGGAGGCACTGACTTCCAGCGGGCCGCGCCAGGGTTGCTGGCCTTGTGGCAGGCTGTGGCGTGGCTCGAACAGATGCACCGGCTGCTCCGGGCTGCCGATATGCTGCACGATCACACGGCCGAGCGCGGCCGGCTCGGCGGTATCGGCCAGGCGGCGGCTGAAGCGTTGCAGATCGGCGATATCCTCTTCGCGCTGGCGCGCTTCCAGGGCATGGCGGCGGGCATAGGCGGCCAGGTTGCTGGCCACCACCGCCACGGCGGCGAAGATCACCAGATCGACCAGTTCCTGCGGCTCGCCGATATGCAGATTGTAGAGCGGCCGATAGAAGAAGTAGCTGGAGACCGCGATGGCCAGCACGGCGGCGAACAGCGATGGTGCCAGGCCCCAGGCGATGGCGCTGGCCAGCACGGCGGGCAGGAACACCACGCTCAGATGATCCACCGGCAGCAGCCATTCCAGGCCATGCGCGATCAGGCCGCATAACGCGGTCAGCGCCGCGCTGCCCAGCAGCGGCGCCACGCGATGGCCGATCCAGCGGATACCGGCATTGCCGGGCTTGGCGCGGTGGCCGGTCTGCTGCGCGCCGGCTGCATGAGGGCTGGCGGCTTTGGCCTCGATGATGATCTGATCGGCGATGGATGGCATGGATATGGCAGCCCGGCAGGGATTCCGGCGGCAGGGAAACAGTCTTTCGCAAAGCGGCCGGCACCGCAACCCCAGGCCGGCATTTTGGCGCGATATTACCTTTTGTTTATGTGTTGCCGGGCCGAATGTGATGGAGAGTTTACGGGTGAGTGTGGTTCGCTGGCGGTGGATTTTCGGGCGAGTCGGCCCTGTTTTTCGAGTTCCTGCCCCAAGTTCCTGCCCCAAGTTCCTGCCCCAAGTTCCTGCCTATGCGGTCCGATGTCGCTTGTCGTTGGTTCGTTGTTCCTCCGCGACAAGTTGGGCCGCGACCTTCGTGCCTGATTGAGCAGTCCTGCCCTGGCATGAACCCGGCCGAACCCGTTTCGGCCGGGGGCTTTTTCCACGACCACCGGTATGGTTTGATCTTGTTTGTACATCCCGCAGCTCTTATATTTGAGCATGCGGTGGCGAACCCTGTCGGAAGAGGTTCAGGACATGGACGACAAGGATTACTCGGTTAAGGAATGGGTTGCCAAAGCGCGGTTTCCGGTCAGTGAAACCATGCCGCGTTTGCAGGTTGCGATTTCCCATCCGCCCAGCTTCGGAAATCAACCTGCCAGCTTCGGAAATCAACCTGGCAGTGGCGTACTCATCAAGGAAGCCGATGAACGAGGCATGCTGGCAAGCAGCCCCTGATTCTCGCCTACCATGCGTTGGCATGACCGGCAGCTTGCCGCGACATGTTTTGTCACGCTGGCCTATCTGTTCTGCTGGTTCAAATATGCCGAAATCGGTTCGGATTTGGTGTCCTGGTTAGCGATGCCAGGCAGCCTTGGCGACTGGGTTGGCATAGCCAACATTCTTTCCCTCGGTGTTGCCCTGGCCGGCTTCTGGCTGGTTTTGCGCCAGTTGCGGCTACAAGCCAACAGCGCAGACAGCCAGGCACTTTTCACGATTTCCTCGGGCTTGGACCGCGCCTGGACCAATTTTCAGTTCGGCATCTTTACACCGGCAACACCGCCGCAGGTCGATGAGAAAAAATGGCTGTATTTTTTGACCGAATTGCTTGGGGAATATGAATCGGCCTGCCACATCTACAATCATCGACTGATCAGCGCACGCGCATCCGCGCTACTGCATCAGCGAATCGCCAATGGTCTACCAAGTTTGCTCAACGATCCGGCGGTGCAGCAGGCTATGGATCGCATGGTGCAGGAGAAGCCGGCGAAAAAGCGTGGCGGCATGTTCCGCGAGATCAAACAATTCAGCCGCGTGTCGGCGTAGCCGGTCCTACTCCGCCACCATTTCGTCGGCCGGCATGTCCACCGGCACGCCCGGCTCGGCCTTGGAACAGCGGATGGTCAGCGCGGTTTTGACATGCGCCACATTGGTCAGCGCGGTCAATTCGCGGGTCAGGAAGGTCTGGTAGGCATCCCAGTCGCGGGCCACGATCTTGAGGATGAAGTCATTCTCGCCGGCCAGCATGTGGCATTCGCGCACCTGCGCCCAGCCGGCCACGGTCTGCTCGAATGCCACCAGATCATGCTCGGCCTGGCTGTTCAGCCCGACCATGGCAAACACGGTGACGCCATAGCCCAGCAACTGGGCATTGAGATCGGCATGATAGCCCTTGATATAGCCGGCTTCTTCCAGGGCGCGCACGCGGCGCAGGCAGGGCGGCGCCGAAATCCCGACCCGCTGGGCCAGTTCCACATTGGTCATGCGGCCATCCGCCTGCAGATCGGCAAGGATTTTCCGGTCGATCTGGTCGAGTTTAACCTTTTGCATGAAATTTCCTGATGGCGGCTAGTTGACGCAATAATATTATACAAACCCGGCCCCGGCCAAGGGCTGGAACGGGAAAATTCGCCGGTTAAGCGATTTTCGCCGGGCGGCGCAGGTGATACCGTCGCGGCCTTTCCAAAAGCAAGCAGGGCCAGGGCCGCATGGCGCTCAAATTCGAGACTTTCAGTAATCAGGATGCCCGCAATGGGTGGCGGCCGGGCAACAATTTCGGCGGGCATAGCCTGTTCAAGGCGCTTGGCCATCCGCGCAGCATGGCACCGGGCCGCGCCCTGGCCCAGAGCCTGGCGCGTTATGGCCGGCTGGTGGTGTATGATCCCGAGCCGGCGCCGGCCGCCGAGCATTTTGATGCCTTCTTCCCGATTCCGCGCGCCAACCTGGCCGCCGTGCTGGTGCAACGGGTGGAGGATCTGGGTCAGCAGCGGCTTGGCCTGCCGACCCGGCCGGTCACCGATCTCAAGGTGCTGGCGCCCGATGCGGTGCTGATCACGGCTTTTGATGCCGAGCCGCTGGCCCGGCAGATCGAACGCCTGCTGCCGCCGGGCTGCCAGGTGCATACGCTGGATGAGATGCGCCTGCCGACGGCATGGCTCAGCAATCGCGGCCGTTATCTCGACCCGATCAATTTCGCCACCAATTTTGCCTTCCTGCGTGATGAAGCGCCCAATGCCGGCAATGGCGGCGACGGGCTGCATACCAAGCTGGTGACGGCGAATTACTGGAAGGGCTATGGCGCCGAGGCGCCGGCCTTGTGGTGCTGCCTGTTCGGCGCCGATGGTACTGTGTTGGCGGAATGGACCGAGGAGAATCTCGGCGGCGCCTTCCATACCATCGTGCTCGACAGCCGCGAAATCCGGCAGCGTTTCGGCCTCGGTGATTTCGCCGGCTCGCTGTTCCTGCATGCCCTGCGCGTGAAGGGCCATGATGTGGTGAAATACGCGCTCGACAGTTTTTCCGATTCCGGGCGTCAGCTTTCCTGCACTCATGATGCCAATGCCTGGCCGGCCGATCTTTATGCCGGCGTGCCGGCGCCCAAGCCGGGCGAAAGCCTGATGCTGTGGGTGCAGAACAGTCATCCGCTGACCATTCCGGCCGGCGCCATCGGCATCAATCTGATGGGCAGCCAGGATATCGCCTGGCATGGCGCCGAAGTGCCGCCCTTCGGCACCGTGGCAGTGGATCTCGGCAAGCTGCTGCCGGCGGCGCAATTCCCCGATCAGATCGAAATCCAGGCCGGGCGCTATTTTGTCCGGCCACGTTACGAGATCGTGCAGGGGGAAGGCGGCGCCGCCCCGGGCCGGCGCCGTATCGCCCATGCCAATGTGGAACGCATCGATCTGCGCCCCGATCCGCGCCTGCCGCAACTCGGCAGCCTGATCGGCAAGGGCTATATCATGCCACTGCCGGTGCTGCCGCTGGCCGATTGGCGCTCGGTGACTGTGCCGACGCCGATGTCGACGGCGCAAGCCGAATTGCCGTTGCGCGCCATGCTGGTGGATGCCAGCGGCGAGGTGGTGGCCGAGGAATATCTCGGCCGCCTGGCGCGGCGCGACTCACGGCCCAGCGATATCGATGCCTGGCTGGCCCAGGCCGGCACCACGCTGAAGGGCGGCTTCGGCCATATCGAATATCTCTACGATTTCCGTGAGGGCGGTGAAGGCGATGGCTGGCTGCATGCCCTCGGCCTTTATGAGCAGCGCGCTTCCGGCCACCAGGCCGAGACGATTTTCGGCGCCCATATCTATAATATGCCGATCACCTATCGCGACGAGCCGCAGAGCTATACGCACCGGCCGCCGGGCCTGACCACGCGGCTATTCCTGCGTCTCGGCGATGCGCCCTTCGACTCGCTGTGCCATCTGGTCTACCCGGCCTCGCTGCCGGTGGAGCAATATGGCCCGGAAGCTTCCGAAACCGTGCTGACGCTGTTCGATGCGCAATATCGCCCGGTGGCGGAATGCCGGATTGCCATTCCGCATGGCGGTTCCTATTTCTTCCGGGTATCGGCATTGTTCGGTGCCGAAGCCCGGGCGCAGGCCGGCAGTGGTGGCTGGGTGCAGGTGCGCGATATCACCTGCCGCCTATTCGGCTTCCACGGGCTGGAAAACGGCCAGGAAAGCTTCTGCCTCGACCATATGTTCGGTTTCTGAACCGGAAACGGCTGCGACCGTTTCAAATCCGGGAATTGTCCTTGCCGCCGCGTGGTGCGCTGCCATAATGCCGGCCGCCGCCACCCGGCTATTTCGTGGAAGACTCGTGTTATGCCCCAGACCTTTCGCAGTAAAGTTCTCATTCTCGGTTCCGGCCCGGCCGGCTGCACGGCGGCGGTATACGCCGCCCGCGCCTCGCTGAAGCCGATCCTGGTGCATGGCCTGCAACCGGGCGGGCAGCTCACCATCACCACCGATGTGGAGAATTACCCGGGTTTCGCCGAGGTGATCCAGGGTCCCTGGCTGATGGAGCAGATGGAGGCGCAGGCGCGCCATGTCGGCACCGAGATCATCCATGACATCATCGTCGATCTCGATCTTTCCAAGCGGCCTTTCGTCGCCACGGGCGATTCGGGCGATAGCTACATCGCCGATGCCCTGATCATCGCCACCGGCGCCCAGGCGCGCTGGCTCGGCCTGCCGAGCGAGCAGGAATTCCAGGGCTTCGGCGTTTCCGCCTGTGCCACCTGCGACGGCTTCTTCTTCCGGGGCAAGAAGGTGGTGGTGGTCGGCGGCGGCAACACGGCGGTGGAGGAGGCGCTCTACCTCACCAACCATGCCGCCGAAGTCACCGTGGTGCATCGCCGCAACGGCTTCCGCGCCGAGCGCATCCTGCAGGACCGCCTGTTCGCCAATCCGAAGATCAAGGTGGTGTGGGATCACGTGATCGACGAGATTCTCGGCGATAGCGAACCCAGAGGCGTCAATGCCGTGCGGCTCAAGCATGTCAGCACCGGTGCCACCCAGACGCTGGACACCGATGGCGTGTTCATCGCCATCGGCCATTCGCCCAACACCGCCTTGTTCAAGGGCCAGTTGCCGCTGGATGGCGATGGCTATCTGGTGACCAAGCCGGGCAGCGCGCAAACCGCGATCCCGGGTGTGTTCGCGGCCGGCGATGTGCAGGACAAAATCTATCGCCAGGCGGTGACGGCGGCCGGCAGCGGCTGCATGGCGGCGCTGGATGCGGAGAAGTTCCTGGCCGGCATCAGCCATCATGCGGCGGCGGCGGATTGAGCCACAAGGATAGGCGGGGGTAGTTGAGGCATGTCGGCGCTGGATTGGGACAAGCTGCGCATTTTCCATGCGGTGGCGGAAGCCGGCAGCCTGACCCATGCCGGCGAGCAGCTTGGCCTCAGCCAGTCGGCGGTCAGCCGCCAGATCGGCGCCCTGGAGGCGCAGCTCAACACCACTTTGTTCCATCGCCATGCGCGCGGCCTGATCCTGACCGAGCAGGGTGAATTGCTCTATCGCACGGCGCGCGACATTTTCGGCCGCCTGGCGGTGGCCGAGGCGATGATCGCCGACAGCAAGGACAAGCCTTCCGGCGACCTGCGCGTCACCTCCACCGTCACCTTCGGCACGGTGTGGCTGGCGCCACGGCTGAAGGAATTCATGGAGCTGTATCCGGATATCCGCATCTCGCTGGTGGTCGATGATCATGAGCTGGATCTGTCGATGCGCGAGGCGGATGTGGCGATCCGCATGTGGAAGCCGACACAATCCGATCTGGTGCAGCGCAAGATGCTCACCGTGCATAACCATCTTTATGCCTCGGTGGATTATGTCACCCGCCACGGCGCGCCGCAGACCCCGCAGGATCTGGATCAGCATCGCCTCATCGTCTATGGCGAGGAAGCGCCGGCGCATTTCAACAATATCAACTGGCTGCTGAAATTCGGCGATCCGGAAAAGCCGCGCGAGCCGGTGCTGACCATCAACAATGTCTATGGCGTGATGCAGGCGCTGGTCAGTGGCCTGGGCATTGCCGCCTTGCCGGATTACCTGGCCCATGGCAATCCGCGCATCGTGCGTGTGCTGCCCAATTTCGATGGGCCGAATTTTGATACCTATCTGGTTTATCCAGAGGAATTGCGTGCCACCAAACGCCTTGCCGTGTTCAGGGATTTCCTGCTGCGCAAGGTGGCGGACTGGCAATACTGAACCGGGGCATGATGCAGAATCAGCCGCTGGTGCTGCCGCGTCTCAATGAATTGCTGGTGCGGGTGCGCCGGCCGGTGGATATGGTGGCGCAGGCCATCGTGGCCGGGCTGCTGGTGCTGCTGCTGGCCGAGCATGTGCCGGCAATCTGGCGCTATCTCTATCTTGGCGGCGTGCTGCTGGTGCTGGCGGCGCAATATCTGCTGCACCGGGCATTCCATGCCGATCATGGCCGGCGTGATTTTACCCGCGCCCTGGCCTGGCGCCGCCGCTTCGCCGTGGTCTATGCGCTGAACGGCATCATGCTGGGCGGCGTGCTGATTGCCATCCTGCTGGTGCCGCGCAGTGAGGAAACCATGTTCGCGCTGCTTTGCGCGTTGGGCATGGTGGTGTCGGGCTGCCTCACCGTGGCGGCGCATATGTTGTTGTCGGTGATGATCGCGGTGCCGGCGATGCTGCCCGGCATCATCCTGATGGCGCTGGGCGGCCAGCGCACCGATATGATCCTGGCGCTGGTTGGTCTGGTGCTGCTTGGGCTGATCCTGTCTTTTTCCTGGCGGCTCAACCGCTATTATGCGCGCGGCGCGGCGTTGGTCGGCCGGCTGCGTGCCACCTTGCGTGATCGCGATACTGCCAGCCTGGCGGCGCAGCAGACCGAGGCGCGGCTGCGCTCGGTGCTGGATCATGCACCCTTCCCGATCGTGGTGGCGCGGCGCGGCGATGGTGCTTTTCTCTATTCCAACCGGCCGGCGGCGGCGTTGTTCGGCATCGCCATCGGCGATGGCGTGGCGGGCGCGCAGGGCAGTCAGGCGACCGGCTCGCGGCTCGATCCGGCGCATCACCGGCGCATCTTCGAGAATGCCGAGGCCGGCCAGGAATTTCAGCTCATCACCGCCCAGGGCAAGGTGATCTGGGCTACCATCGCGGCAGTGCCGATGCGCTATGCCGGCGAAGAGGCGGCACTGGCGGTGGTGCATGATGTCACCGCGCGGCGCGCTTCCGAGGCCAAGCTGCGCGAGGCCGAACAGCGCCTGCTCGATGCCGTGGGCGCGATTCCCGATGGCGTGGCACTGTTCGGGCCGGATCAGCGCCTGCTGATCTGCAATCAGGCCTATGCCGGTATTATCGGCCTGACCCCGGCCACGGCGCGCGGCCTGGATCATGATGCGGTCTGCACCGCCTCGGTGCGCGCCCGGCCGGTGCCGGCCCAGGCCGGCATGCATACCGATTACGATGGCTGGCAGGCCGAACGGGTGCGCACCTTCAGCGCGGCGCGCGGCGAGCCGCATATCTTCTACGACACGCGCGACCGGCGCTGGCTGCAAATCCGCGATTTCCGCCTCAGCGATGGCGGCACCGCGTCGCTGATCACCGATATCACCGAACTCAAGACCCGCGAGCGCGACCTGCATATCGCCAACAGCAATCTGGCGCAGCGTACCGAGACGCTGGAAACCGCGCGCCGCACCGCGATCCAGGCCTTGCAGCAGGCGGAACTGGCCAATCGTGCCAAGTCGCAATTCCTGGCCCATATGAGCCATGAATTGCGCACACCGCTGAATGCCATCATCGGCTTTTCCGAGATCATGGCGATGCGGCTGCTCGGTAGCTCAGGCGTGCCGCAATATGATCGTTATGCCGGCGACATCCTGTCGGCCGGCCGGCATCTGCTGTCGGTGATCGACGATATCCTCGATCTGTCCAAGGTCGAGGCCGGCAAGATGAAGCTGCATCTGGCCCGGCTACCCTGGAAGCAGATCAAGGCCGATTGCCTCACCCTGGTGCGGCCGCTGGCGGCCGACCGGCTGGTGCAACTGGTGACGCCGCCGGATTTTGACGAGCTGCCGATCACCGCCGATGAGCGGCTGACCAAGCAGATGCTGGTCAATCTGCTGTCCAATGCCGTGAAATACACCCCTTCGGGTGGCCGGGTGACGTTGATGCCGGAAATCCGCGACGATGGCGGCCTTGCCCTGGTGGTGTCGGATACCGGCCCGGGCATGGGGCCGGAGGATATCGCCAAGGCGCTGGAGCCGTTTGGCCAGACCGATTCGGCGCTGGTGTCGCAGATGCGTGGCACCGGATTGGGGCTGCCGCTGGTTAAGAACCTGATTGAATTGCATAACGGCAGCCTGGAGATTGACTCCGCGCCGGGCCGTGGCACTATCGTGAAGCTGCATTTTCCGCTCGAACCGGCCGGCCCGGTTGAACGTGAATAGGGGTGTCCCGCCTATCCGGCCCAGTCATGCATCTGGCGCATGGCTGGCCTGACAAATCAGTGGATACTCAAAACGCCGTAACGGCATTACTTATCTCCCTGTCAGATGTTGCGTCGCAGCATCTTATGGTTTTTGGCTTCGGCCAGAAATCTTGGCCGTGGCGGCTCCCCCGCTGTCCCGGCCATCCGCGCGTCTCGCGCGCGGAGCCTCCCTGTTAAGACTTTACCGGCCAGTTTTTGCTGGCCGGTTTTTTTTGTCCAAAATTCAGGCGGGGTGCCAAAATTCAGGCGGGGTGTTTGTCAGGCAGCCAGTTCGGCGGCCAGGTCATCCATGTGGCGCAGCAATGTGCAGCCCAGGGCCAGGAAAGCGTCGTCGGCGGCGCTGGGTTCCGGGCGATAGGCACGCACCTGCATGCCGGCGCGGATACCGGCGGTGGCGCCGGGCAGGCTATCCTCGATCACCAGGCAATGCTGTGGCGCCATGCCCAGGCGCTCGGCGGCGAACAGGAACAGGTCCGGCGCCGGTTTGCCGTTTTGCACCTGCTCTGCGCTATAGACATGCGCGCCGAAATAATCGGCCAGGCCGGTCAGGCCGAGGCTGAGATGGATTTTTTCCAGTTCCGAGGAGGAAGCGACGCAGCGCGGCTGGCGCAGCCCGGCCAGCAGAGCCGGCACGCCGGCAATCGGCACCAGTTCGCGCCGCATGCGGGCATAGGTTTCGGCCTGCAAATCGTCGCGGAAGCCTTCGGGCAGGCCCAGGCCATAAACCGCGCGGGCATGGCGGAAACAGCTTTGCAGGCTGAGGCCGGTGAAATCCGCTGTCACGCGGGCCTCGTCGATGGCCGGGTCGAGCCCGGCCTGCACCAGCTTTTCATAGAAGACACGGTTGGCCAGCGGCTCGGAATCGACCAGCGTGCCGTCCAGGTCAAAAATCACCAATTGGGGCAGGGGCATCCGCTCACATGAATAATTTGCGGCCCGTGCCGCCTTCCACATCCTTATACAGCGCCGCCACCTGCTCGCCATAGCCGTTATAGATCACGCTCGGGATACGCTTGCCGGTGCCGATGATCTCTTCCGTGGCCTGGCTCCAGCGCGGATGCGCCACCGCCGGGTTCACATTGGCCCAGAAGCCATATTCATCCGGCGCCAGGCCTTCCCAGAAGGTGCGCGGCCGTTCATTGGTGAAGCTGAAACGCGTGATGGACTTCACCGATTTGAAGCCGTATTTCCACGGCACGGCGAGGCGGATCGGTGCGCCCATCTGCTTCGGCAGCGGCTTGCCATAGGCGCCGGTCACCATGAAAGCCAGATCGTTCATCGCTTCGGCCATGGTCAGGCCTTCGGTATAGGGCCAGGGATACCAGTCCTGACGCTGGCCGCGGGCCTCGTCGCTGCGCACGAAGGTCTGCATGCGCAGATACTGGGCGCCATCCTTCGGCTTGGCCAGGTCCACCAGATGGCGCAGCGCAAAGCCGGTCCAGGGCACGGTCATCGCCCAGGCTTCGACGCAGCGGAAGCGATAGGCGCGCTCCTCCAGCGGCAGCTTGCGGATCAGTTCCTCGGCATCGATCTCAAACGGCTTCTCCACCAGGCCATCCACCTGGATGCGCCAGGGTTTGATGGTCAGGTTCTGCGCCGTGTCGTAGATGCGCTTATGGGTGCCGAATTCGTAGAAATTATTGTAGGTGGTGGCGGTCTTTTCCTCGGTCAGTGCGCGGCCGGGATCGAAGGCGGCATTGGCTTTGGCCGGATAAAGCTCGGGTGCCACCAGGGCATCGGCCTTGTCCTTGCCCAAGCCGGTGCGTGGCAGGCCGGCCAGTCCGGCCGCAGCGGCACCAGCCAGGCCGAAGATCGCCTGGCGCCGATCGAGGAAAAATTTCTCCGGCGTGATCTCGCTCGCCTTCACATCCCATACGCGCCGCTGCCGGATCAACATCTGCCGCCTCCATCCATGAAAAACGCCCGGGCAGAAGGTAATCCCTTCCGCGCCGGGCGCCAATCAAGCCTCGGTGAAGCCGATCCGGCCACCGATCACTTTTGCCGTTACCGGCTTACTTCTCAAGCAGCGAGCGCAGCATCCAGGCGGTCTTTTCATGTACCTGCAAACGCTGGGTCAGCAGGTCGGCGGTCGGCTCGTCGCTGGCCTTCTCGGCGGTCGGGAAGATGGCGCGGGCGGTGCGCGCCACGGCTTCATGGCCCTTGACCAGATTCTTGATCATGTCGGTGGCGGCGGGGATTTCCGTCTCTTCCTTGATCGAGCTGAGCTTGACGAACTGGCCATAGGTACCCGGCGCGGTGAAGCCCAGCGCGCGGATCCGCTCGGCAATGGCATCCACCGCCAGGGCGAGTTCGTTGTAATGCTGTTCGAACATCAGATGCAGCGTCTGGAACATCGGGCCGGTGACATTCCAGTGATAATTATGGGTCTTGAGATAAAGCGTGTAGGTGTCGGCAAGCAGATGCGACAGGCCGTCAGCAATCTTCTTGCGGTCCTTTTCAGCAATGCCGATATCGATATCCATGGGGGCACTCCTTGTTTTGGCTTTTTTCACGGCTTACCTTTCCGGAATTACTCTGAAAATGTGGCAGCAGCATGGAAACGCAAGGGCAATACCCGCATCCGCACCGGCTTTTCAATCATACTCTGGCATGAATCCGGCGCGATGCACAGATGCCGGGCGTTATTCTGCGGCCTCGGCATCCAGAATGGCCTGCTTGCGCGCCAGGCCCCAGCGATAGCCGCCCATGCTGCCATCGCTGCGCAGCGCCCGGTGGCACGGCACCAGCACGCCCAGGATATTGCTGCCGCAGGCCGAGCCGACTGCCCGCGCCGCCTTCGGCTCGCCCAAAGCGATGGCGATTTCGCGATAGCTGCGCGTCTCGCCGCGCGGGATGGCGGCCAGCGCCTGCCAGACACGGATTTGAAACGCCGTGCCGCGCAAATCCAGCGGCAATTCGCGGGCCGGCTTGCGGCCGGCCAGCAAAGCCTCCAGCGCCGCCAGCACCGGCTGGCCGGCAGCATCGTCGCGGCTGAGCAAAGCCGCCGGGAATTCACCCTGCAATTCGGCCAGCATGGCGGCATCCTCGTCGCCCAGCAGCAGGGCGGCGATGCCGCGCGGGCTCTGCGCCACCAGCACGCGGCCCAATTGCCCGTCTCGGAAATGCGATGGCAGGATCGAAACCGTCAGTGCCAGCCCGGCGCCGCCACGCCGGTAATCCGCCGGGGTCATGCCGAGCCAGCGATCGGCCTTTTCATAGACCCGGCTCGGGGCGCCAAAACCGGCATTGTAGATCGCGTCGGTCACCTCGGTTCCCTGTTTCAATTCTCGCTTCAGCAAGTCGATGCGCCGGGCCTCGGCATAGGCGCGTGGCGACAGGCCATAGGCATTGCTGAACAGCCGTTGCAGATGGGTTGGACTGACATGAGCGGCCTGGCTCAGCGCTGTCAGGTCCGGCGCCGGCTCGCCGGCCGCCAGCCGCGTATCGATCAGTTGCCGCGCCCGTTCCAGCCGCCGGTCGGCTTCCGGCAGCGCCGCCGGGCGGCAGCGTTTGCAGGGCCGGTAGCCGGCCGCCTCGGCCGCCACGCCATCGCAGAAAATGCGGATATTCTCGCGTTTCGGCACCCGGCTGGCGCAGACCGGGCGGCAATAGATGCGCGTCGAGCGCACGCCATAGAGGAAACGGCCATCCTGGCTGGCATCGTTGCTGCGGATGGCGGTGAATTCGGCGTCGCTGGGCAGGCGCCCGGCTTCAGCGGGGGATGTGGTGGTCTTGTCCATGGCAGGAAAGGTAGGCCGCGCCGCGCCGCCGCGCTATCCGGTTTCTGCCATGGTGGTGGCGCCCCAATTCGTTCACGCCGGCGCCAGCGCCTGCGGCGGGCGGCGGCGGCGCTGGCGCAGCAGCATCCAGCTCACGATGCTGACATTGAGCAGGTTGAAGGCGATGCCGTTCAGCAAAGCGGCGCGATAGCTGCCGGTCAGGTCGAAGATGAAACCCGACATCCAGCCGCCCAGAGCCATGCCGCCCAGGGTGGCGGAAATCGCCAGGCTGACCCGCAAGCCGGCCTGCTGCGGCGGAAATAGTTCACGCACGATGAAGGCATAACTCGGCACGATGCCGCCCTGCACCAGGCCGAACAGGCCGGAAATGATGTAGAGCGATACCAGGCCATCGAAGGGCAGGTAGAAGCTCAGCGCCAGGCCTTGCAGGATGGCGCCCAGCAGCAGGGTGGCAAGGCCGCCGATACGGTCCAGAATCCAGCCCGAGGCGAGCCGGCTGACAATGCCGCAGCCCAGCATCAAGGCCAGCATTTCGGCGCCGCGCGCCGGGCCGTAACCCAGATCGACACAATAGGCCACGATATGCACCTGCGGCATCGACATGGCGACGCAGCAGCCCAGGCCGGCAAATAGCAGCAGCACCTGCACCGTATTCGGTGCCAGGCCGAGCGGCCGGCCATCATTGGCCGGATGCCGGGCGGTGGCAGCCGGCGCGGCCTGGCGCGGCGGCCGGCGCCGCAGCATCAGGCAGAGCGGCAGGATGGTGACCAGGCAGAACAGGCCGATGCCGATATGGGTCTGGCGCCAGCCGAATTCGGCAATGAAATGCTCCACCACCGGCGGCCAGATCGCGCCGGCGAAATAATTGCCGCTGGCACTGAGGCCGATGGCCAGGCCGCGCCGTTTGTCGAACCATAGCGAGGCATCGGCGAGCAGCGGACCGAACAAAGCCGAGGCACCCAGCATGCCGATGGCGATGCCATAGATCAGCGCCAGCATGGTCAGGCTGGTAGCGAAGGAGGCCAGCACATAGCCCAGGCTCATCATCACGGTGCCGAGCGCCACCGGCACCACGATGCCGAAGCGGTCGGCCAGCCGGCCCATCAGGATCACGCCGACCACAAAACCCAGCATGGTCAGGGTATAGGGCAGCGAGGCACCGGCGCGCAAAGCGCCGAATTCGGCCTGGATTGCCGGCAAAGCCACCACGATCGACCACATGCCGACGCCGCCAATGGTGCCAATGCCGATATTGGCCGCCAGGCGCGCCCAGGCATAACGTGATTCAACGAGTGATTCTGGCGTGGCAGAAAGGCTCTGGCCCTGCGGCACGGTCGATTGCGACACGGCGCGTTATCCTTGTTCCCGGCTTTTTCGATTCACACCCTAGGCAGGGACAATCAGGCTGGCAATATGCCGGCCGGCGCGGGATTGTCGGGGTGCAATCAGGGATATGAGCTGTCTGTAGACCGCTCCCAGGGCGGGCGGCGCTGCATGATCTCACGAATTTTGGGCATCGTCGTCTTTGGTGCAGTCAATGCCGCCTGGAAAGCGACGAAAGTTTCCCACTCCAAGCGGATCAGGCCGTGCTCCAGCAGTGCGGTGGTGGCCACGTCAGTATCATTCAAAATACCGGTCATGTTTCCCTTCATCCACCACGGAACAAGAAGCTCAAGCGCGAAATGGTATGGCGCTATCTTTGAGTGAGACCTAGTTGAGGTAGCTTCAGTTTCCAGATAAACAGCCTTTGGTAAGTGAAGTGTTGTAGTTCAAGCCCTCTATGCTGCGCAACCATTCTCCAAGTCACGTGTTAAGGCATAAAACCTGTTATCATTTATTGAAGAGGGCGGTGTTGTTGTTGTCGTTAATACCCAGAAGAAAATACGGAATATTTTGCCAAGAATTGCATTATTGTAAGTAATTGCAATTCCGAAAGAAACCACCATTTCTGCGAATAGTGATTGTAAATCCGGCTGCATTTTCTCGACAACTGGAATTACGGACGCATTTTGCTTTTTAGGCAATCGACGCCCAAAAAAAAGTGTTTTGAATAAATGCCGTAATATACTGGGGTCGTAAAGGTGGCCGACTACCCATCCAATAAAATCAAGGATCTCATCCGGCGTACGGTCGTCCTTAACCAAAGCCTGTGCTTTGCTCAAAAAATTACTGCGAAACTTTTCTGCTTCCACGCCTCGATTCTGATGGCGCACCGCAAAGAAAACCCCCACCCTGAAGATGAAGGCGAAAAGAAACAGGGCGATAGCGATATTAAGAATCATGTCCTTTCCCCTTTCCCTTTTCTCCGATCTTGGCGTTTCTTACGCGCACTCACAGCGTTGCGAATTTCTTCTATCTTACGGTCATGGGCGCGTTTGCTCTTTCTATCACGCTCCCAAATTGCGGCAATCATAGGGCCATGACGGTCCACAAGTTTGTAAACAACATATAATGCTACCAGGAAAATGAAATAATCGGCGCCTAATTCCCTTGCAAGATCGGCGAGGCTCCCCAAATCTTGAGCAGCCTTCTCAATTCCGTTGCCGACTTTATCCCAGATTTCTGGCAAATTCATATTTTTTAACTTTTTTGCTACGCTCGTATTGGCGTATGGTTACAGTATATCACCCCATGAGGGAATTGAAGGAAATATATGACGCAAATAGAGTGGTGTTTATCACGAGAGGTAGCGCTCAGTTGTTTGGAATCGAAATTATGCAAGACAAGGTTTAATGGAGCCTGAATTCGACGGGCGAAACCATCGCACTTGCTTTTCAGAAACAATATGAGAACATTATTGAATGCCGGTTTGGCTTCCCACCTGCCAACCGTGTGAACACCCCAACTACATGAACGCTGACAAATTTGGACGAATGTCCGGGAACATGCGGGAATACCAGCGAAGCGTTTTGAAGCATAGCGAGACAGCATGACACCGTTGCCGAAGCAACTGGATACCCTGCCGAAGCCGCGCCCGTTGCTCGGCTGGAACTGGTCGCGGCCCTTGGTGATGGGCATCGTCAATGTCACCGATGACAGTTTCTCCGGCGACGGCCTGCAGGGCCAGGCCGGGGCTGCCATTGCCCAGGGCCGCGCCATGGTGGCGGCCGGCGCCGACCTGCTCGATCTGGGTGCGGAATCGACCCGGCCCGGCGCGCTGCCGGTTTCGCCAGAGCAGGAAATCGAGCGGTTGCTGCCGGTGCTGGCCGGCCTGGCGGATTGCGGCGTGCCGCTCAGCGTCGATACCCGCCATGCCGCCACGATGCGTGCCAGCCTCGCTGCCGGCGCGCATATCATCAATGATATCAGTGCTTTGGAAGACGATCCGGCAGCCCTGGCGGTGGTCGCCGGCAGTGCGGCGGCGGTGGTGCTGATGCATAAGCAGGGCGATCCGGCCAGTATGCAGCAGGCGCCGCATTATGATGACGTCGTGGCCGAGGTGCTGGCTTATCTGCACGGCCGGGCGGCGGCCTGCATCGCCGCCGGCATTGCGCCGCACCGCATCATCCTCGATCCCGGCATCGGCTTCGGCAAAAGCCAGGACCACAATATCGCGCTGATGCGGGCTTTGCCGCGTTTCCGCGAGACCGGCTTCGCGCTGCTGCTCGGTGTGTCGCGCAAGAGCCTGATCGGGCATCTCACCGGCGAGAGCAAGCCGAGCATGCGGATTCCCGGCTCGGTGGCGGCGGCTTTGTGGGGCGCGGTGCAGGGCGTGAATATCCTGCGTGTGCATGATGTCGATAAAACCGTGCAGGCGTTGCGGGTTTGGCAGGGTCTGGGGGCTATGGCATAGTCCGCGCCAGGATAATCTGCCGATTCGGCTGCCGTCTGGCGGCAGCCTGCGAGGACTTGTATGGCAAGACGCTTCTTTGGCACCGATGGCATTCGTGGCCTGGCCAATGCCGAACCGATCACTGCCGCCACCGCGCTCAAGGTCGGCATGGCGGCAGGGGCCTATTTCACCCGGGGTGACCATCGCCACCGGGTGCTGATCGGCAAGGATACCCGGCTGTCCGGCTATATGCTGGAACCTGCCCTGGCTGCCGGCTTCACGGCGGTGGGCATGGATGTGTTCATGGTCGGGCCGCTGCCGACCCCGGCCGTGGCGATGCTGACCCGCGCCCTGCGCTGCGATCTCGGCGTGATGATCTCGGCTTCGCACAATCCCTATCATGACAATGGCATCAAGCTGTTCGGCCCGGATGGCTACAAATTGTCGGATGCTGCCGAAGCCGAGATCGAGGCGATGATCCTGGGCGAGGTGGCGCCGCCGCTGGCGGCACCCGACAAGCTCGGCCGCGCCAAACGGCTGGAGGATGCCGGCGGGCGCTATGTCGAATTCGCCAAGGCCACCCTGCCCAAGGGGCAGAAGCTGACCGGCCTCAAAGTGGTGGTGGATTGCGCCAATGGCGCCGCCTACAAGGTGGCCCCGGCGGTGTTGTGGGAACTGGAAGCCGAGGTGATGCCGATCGGCGTGAAGCCGGATGGTTTCAACATCAACCAGGCCTGCGGCTCGACCCATCCCAGGGCATTGCAGGAAGCCGTGCTGGCGCATGGCGCCGATATCGGCCTGGCGCTGGATGGCGATGCCGACCGCCTGATCATGGTGGATGAGCGTGGCCAGGTGATCGATGGCGACCAGCTCATGGCGATTGTCGCGGAAAGCTGGCTCGCCCAGGGCAAGCTGGCGCGCGGCGGCCTGGCGGCCACGGTGATGTCGAATCTCGGCCTGGAGAAATTCGTCAACCGGCTCGGCCTGGAACTGAAGCGCACCCAGGTCGGCGACCGCTATGTGCTGGAAGCGATGCGCGAGTTTGGCTTCAATCTTGGCGGCGAACAATCCGGCCATATCATCCTGTCGGATTTTGCCACCACCGGCGATGGCCTGATTGCCGGCCTGCAGGTGCTGGCGGCGCTGGCCGATAGCGGCCGCAAGGCTTCGGAATTCTGCCGCCGCTTCGATCCCTATCCGCAATTGCTGCGTAACGTGCGCATCGCGCGCGGCAGCCGGCCGCAGGAATTGCCCGCCGTGCGCGCCGTGATCGAGGCCGGCGAGCGCCGCCTGGCCGGCAATGGCCGCGTGCTGATCCGCGCTTCCGGCACCGAGCCGCTGATCCGCGTCATGGCGGAAGGCGAGGATGAGGCGCTGGTGGAAGACGTGGTGGGCCGCATCGTCGCGGCGCTGGAGCAGGCGGCATGAGCGTGAATAACCGCAATCGTGGCCGTGTGCTGATCGTGGCCGGGTCGGATTCCGGCGGTGGTGCCGGCATTCAGGCCGATATCAAGACCGTGACCATGCTGGGCGGCTATGCCGCCACCGCGATCACCGCGCTGACCGCGCAGGATACCATCACGGTGCATGCGGTGCATGATGTGCCGCCGGCCTTCGTGGCGCAGCAGATGCGTGCGGTTTTGCGTGACATCGGCGCCGATGCGATCAAGACCGGCATGCTGAACCGCGCCGATGTGATCGGGGCGATTGTCGAAGTGCTGGATGAACTGGCGCCGGATGTGCCCCTGGTGGTGGACCCGGTGATGGTGGCCAAAGGCGGTGCGCGGCTGTTGCAGCCGGAAGCCGAGGCGGCGCTGATCGAGCAATTGATCCCGCGCGCCGCCGTGATCACGCCCAATCTGCCGGAAGCCGGCGCGCTGATCGGCCGTGCGGTGACGCGGCAGGAGGATATGGAAGCAGCGGCACGTGACCTGCTGGCCTTGCGCCCGGATGCGGTGTTGCTCAAGGGCGGCCATCTTGAGGGCGATGACCTGGTGGATCTGCTGCTGACCGGCCAGGCGGCCCAGCGCTTCAGCAGCACCAAGCTGCATACCAGTTCCACCCATGGCACCGGCTGCACGCTGGCTTCGGCGATTGCCACCGGCCTGGCGCTGGGTCAGCCGCTGGCCGAGGCGGTGGCGGATGCGCGGCATTATGTGCGCCGGGCGATGGAAACCGCGCCGGGTTTTGGCCATGGCCATGGCCCGCTCAATCACGGTCAGCGTCTGGTTTAGTAGATAACCAGGAGCGTGGCGGCGATGCTGAGGCCGGAAGCCAGCACCAGGGCGGCATAGGGCAGCGCGGCATGCAGCAGGCGGCGCTCCTGGCCAGGGATGCCGGCAAAGGCGCAGGCCAGCGCCAGCTTGCCGGCAAACAGGCAGCCGAACAGGCTGGCGGTGCTGCTTTGCAGGCCAGCCAGCCAGGGCAGCGGCAAACCGGTTTCGCGTGCTAGCGCGGCCTGGATCGGCAGCATCAGGCTGTTCGAGGCGGTATTGCTGCCGGTGAGCCAGCCGGCCAGGGCGGCAAAGGCCGGGCTGCCCAGCGGCGCCAGATGGCCGCTCAGCCGGCCCCAGCCCATCGCCAGGGCTTCGGCCATGCCGGCGCCGGTATAAAGCCGCGCCATTACCAGGAAGATCACCGTGGAGAGTACGGCAATGCGGCCGCCGTGCCAGGAGCGGCGCAGGATATCCGGCAACGCCGCCAGGCGGTGCTGCCCGGCCAGCGCAGCCAGGGCGGTGAGCAGCAGCAGGGTGCCGGTATAATAAAGCGGCGGCAAAACCGGCATGTCGGGCCAGGGCTGCCAGGCCAGCAACTGGCGCAGCGGCATGGCAAGGCCCGGCACCAGCCGGGTCAGCAGCAACAGGGCCATCAGCAGGCCATAAGGCAGCACCAGGCGCCACGGAATGGCCCCGCCGATGGCCAGGCGCCAATGCAGCAAAGCCAGCAGCGGCGCGGTGGCAAGCAGGCCGGCAGCATCCACCGCGCCGAGCGCATTGCCCAGGACCAGCAGACCGATCAGTGCCAGCAGCAGCAGGCTTTCGCCCAGCCTTTCATGCCGGCTGGCGCCGATGCCGGCCAGGCCAAGGCGATACCAGAACCAGCCAAGCAGCAGCAGCAGGGCCGGCGCCGTGGTGTAGGCGGTATGCAGGCCGAAGCTGGCCAGCGGCAGATGCGCCAGCGAGGCCCCGATCAGCGTGCCGATGGCCAGCGCGCCCCAAGGCACCAGCATCTGGCTGATCAGGCCGAGCAGGGCAGCAGACAGCGGCGTCAGGCCGAGGCGCAGCAGGGCGCCGATGCTGACCGCGAAGCCGACGCCGAAGCCGATTGCCGATTCCACCAGCGGCCCGGCGATGAAGCAGGCGGTGAAGGCGGCCAGATGCGGCCGGCCCGGCGGCGTGGCACTGTGGTCACGCGGTGCGGTTTCCTGCAGCACATGATGGAAGATCAGCCCGGCCAGGATCACCCCGGCGGCATGCAGCGCCAGCCAGAGGCCTTTCAGCGTCTCGGTCAGCAGCAAATGCGAATAGGACGGCACCGGCGCCAGCGCAGCGGCCAGCAGAGTGGCGAACAGGCCACAGGCGCCGGCATGCAGCAGCGGCAGGCGGCTGCCCAGCATCAGCGCACCGACCAGCAGGATCGGCGCCAGATAGGCGATCAATTCCAGCACGACTCAGATCAGTCTGTCAGACCACACCACGGCGGGCTTCCGGGCGGCGATCCAGCAGGCTGCGCAGCCGGCGCAGGCCTTCCTGCAATTCCTCGCGGCTCGGCGATGGTGCCAGCGACACCCGCACCCAGGGTGCCGGGGTGATGCGGTGATCCGGCACAAACGAGGTGCAGCCGGCAATGCGCACGCCTTGCAGCAAGGCCTGGGCGGTGAAATCGTTGGATTGCCAGGGTTCGGGCAGTTCGACGAAACAATGCAGGCTGGCCGGATGGCTCTTCAGGCGGTAGCCGTCGAAGATTTCCGCTGCCATACGCTGGCGCGCCGCCGTCTCGACGCGCAATTGCGCCAGCATTTCCTCGGCGGTGCCGTCCTCAATCCACTGGCGCACGATTTCCTGGCTCAGGCGCGGATTATTCACCGCGATGGCATGCTGGGCATCGGCGAAGCGCTCGATCAGCGCCAGCGGCGCCGCCAGCCAGCCGACACGCAGGCCCGGCGCCATGCATTTCGAAGCGCTGGTGATATAGATGGTGCGTTCCGGCGCCAGCGATGCCAGCGGCAGCGGGCGTTCGGCGATGATGAAGCCGTAGACATCATCTTCCACGATGGTGAGATCATGCCGCCGCGCCACATCCACGATGGCCTGGCGCCGTTCCGCCGGCATGGAGGCATTGGTCGGGTTATGGATGGTCGGTTGCAGCATCACCATGCGGGCGCCGGTCTGCCGCGCCGCCTCGTCCAGGGCTTCGGGCAGCATGCCGTGATCATCCATCGCCACCGGATGCAGCCGCGCCGAGCGCAGCCGGGCATTTTCGTGGATGCCGCCATAGGTGAGCGATTCGACCAGCACGGTTTCGCCTGATTGCACTAGCGCCGCCATCACGATGGCCAGCGCCTGCTGCGCGCCGGCGGTGGCGATCACCTGTTCCGGCGCCAGTTTCAGCCCGGTGCGGCCGATCCAGCCGGCGGCGGCGGCGCGATGCGCCGGATCGCCCAGGCTGCGGCTATAGCCGAGCAGATGCTCCAGCCCGCCGCGCGCCGTCAGGCAGCGCAGCGAACGCCGCATGATGGCGTCATAATTCGGCAGCACCGGTTCGTTATGAGAGAGTTCGATCAGGCCGGGCAGCCGCAGATCCTGCAAGGGGGCCAGATTGGCGCCGGCTTCCTCGCTCGGCGCATCGTCATTGCTGACCGGGCGCACGAAGGTGCCACGCCCGACTTCGCCGGAGAGCAGGCCCTTCTGCTCGGCCAGCATGTAGCCGCGACTGACCGTGCCGACGGTGACGCCCAGCTTCCAGGCCAGGTCACGCTGCGGCGGCAGCCGGCTGCCGGGCGGCAATTCGCCCGAGCGGACAGCGGTTTCAATGGCCGTGGCGAGCGCCTGATAACGCGGGCCAGGGAATTGTTCTAGATTGGGCGTCCACATTGTCATGGTGACAATATTTACATTGACTGCATCAATGTGTCAATGCGAAATTCAATTCAGCCATTGAAACCCATCAATGCTGGTGCAATCCAAGGAGAATGAGGCAGTGTCATGGTGCAATGTATCGATACAATTGGACAATCAACCTATCTAGGTCCGGCGGAGCGGCTGTTCGGCACGCTCGGTCGGACCGTGGATCGGATCGGCAGTGTCGCTGGCGAGTTGCTGGCGGCATCGGTGCTCGGGTTGCTGGCATGGCAGCGGCGGGCTGAGGAGCGGTCGGCGCTGCAGGCGCTGTCCGATGAAATGCTGCGGGATGTCGGGTTGAGCCGGGCGGATATCGCTGGCGAAGCCGGCAAGCCGTTCTGGGTTCGATAAGGTCTGACAAGGCGGGATCGCGTCATGGGTTTGCCCCTCTATCAGGTTGATGCATTTGCCGATGCGGCTTTCGGCGGCAATCCCGCCGCCGTCATGCCGCTGGGCGCCTGGCTGCCGGAAGCCGACATGCAGGCGATTGCCGCTGAGAATAATCTCTCGGAAACCGCCTTCCTGGTCGCTGCCGGCCAGCCGGGGCATTATGGCCTGCGCTGGTTCACCCCGGCGGTGGAGGTTGATCTCTGCGGCCATGCCACGCTGGCCAGCGCCTGGGTGGTGTTCAACAAACTGGCGCCCAGGCTGACCGATGTGGTGTTTGAAACCCGCAGCGGCGAATTGCGTGTCACCCTGGATGGCGAGTCCGGCCGCCTGGCGATGGATTTTCCCTCCCGCCCGGCCGGCGTGCCGGATCAGGTGCATGGCAAGCTGTTGCAGGCGATGGGTATCCAGCCGCAGGCCGTGCTGGCGGCACGCGATTATCTGCTGGTTTACGAAACCGCCGCCCAGCTGCGTGCCTTGCAGCCCGACATGGCGGCGCTGATGGACCTGGACCGGTTCGCCGTGATCGCCACCGCGCCGGGCGATGAACCGGGTATTGATTGCGTGTCGCGTTTCTTCGCCCCGGCCAAGGGTGTGCCGGAAGACCCGGTGACCGGCTCGGCGCATTGCACCATCGTACCTTATTGGGCGGCGCGGCTCGGGCGCAGCGAGATTGTCGCCTATCAGGCCTCGACGCGCGGCGGCACGCTGCATTGCCGCGATGAGGGCGAGCGGGTGCGCCTGGCCGGCCGGGCGCGGCTGTTCATGGAGGGCATGGTTCACCTCTGAACCGGCCGTTTGAATTCAAACTCGGCTGCGTCGATGTCCCCGAAGGACGCGGCCGTCAGGGCGGGATGCGCTGTCCCTGTTGCGCATCCCGCCCAAACCCTTTTCCATAGCGCCATGAGCAAACAGATGCAGATAGGCCCGGCCGCGACCGAGGCCGATATCGCTGCCGCGCGCCGGCTGTTTCAGGCTTATGCCGCATCGCTGGATTTCAGCCTGTGTTTTCAGGGCTTTGACGAAGAACTGGCCGGCCTGCCCGGCAAATATGCGGCGGCCAGAGGCGGCGCGCTGCTGCTGGGCTGGCTCGATGGCGCGGCGGTGGGCGTGGTCGGCCTGCGGGCGCTGGAACCCGGCATCTGCGAGATGAAGCGGCTTTATGTCGGCCAGGAAGGGCGCGGCAGCGGCCTGGGCCCGGCACTGGCCGAAGCGATCATCGCGGCGGCGCGGCAACTTGGCTATGATCGCATGCGGCTGGATACGCTGGCGCGGATGCAGGCGGCGAACCGGCTCTACGACCGGCTCGGCTTCTACGATATCGCGCCTTATTGCGAGAATCCGATGCCGGATACCCGGTATCGCGAACTGAAATTATGAACATTGTTCATTTTATTGAACATTGATAATATTCCCCCGGCATAACCTGGGAGGAAACCATGTCGAAGCCTGATTCCGTGGTGCTGTATGAGCGCGATGGCCGTATCGCCCGCATCACCCTGAACCGCCCCGAGCATCTCAACGCAATCAATGATGACCTGCCCGACGCGCTCAAGGCGGCGGTGGAGCGCGCCAACTGGGATGACGAGGTGCATGTCATCGCGCTGTCCGGCGCCGGCCGCGCCTTCTGCGCCGGCTATGACCTGAAGGCCTATGCCGAGGCGCCGCGCCCGGTGAAGGGCAGCCAGGACATGCCCTGGGATCCGATGGTGGATTACCAATGGATGCGTCATTGCACCGATTGTTATTTCAGCCTGTGGCGCTCGCTCAAGCCGGTGGTGACCAAGGTGCATGGTTATGCCGTGGCCGGCGGCAGCGATATTGCGCTCTGCTCCGATCTGGTGGTGATGGCGGATGATGCCCGCATCGGCTATCCGCCGGCACGCATCTGGGGCTGCCCGACCACCGCGATGTGGGTGTATCGCCTGGGCGCCGAGCGTGCCAAGCGCATGCTGCTGACCGGCGATCTGATCGACGGCCATACTGCCAAGGAGTATGGCCTGGTGATCGATGCGGTGCCGGCGGCGCAGCTTGATGATTATGTCGAAAATCTGCTGGCACGCATTGCCAGCGTGCCGAAGAATCAGCTCATGATGCAGAAGCTGATGATCAACCAGGCCTTTGACAATATGGGCCTCAATTCCACCCAGACCCTGGCAACGGTGTTTGACGGCATCACCCGGCACAGCCCGGAAGGTGTGGCCTTCAAGGCGCGCTGCGAGCAGGTTGGCTTCAAGGCGGCGGTGAAGGAGCGCGATGGCGGCGATCCGCTATCGTGGAAGAATGCCCGCTGACTCCGCAAAAACCGCAACGAAAGCCGGCCGGCGCGCAGCGCTGGCTGCTTTCAAGCGCGAGGCGATCCTGAGCGCGGCGCGCCAGGTCTTTGCCGCCCATGGCCTGGAAGGGGCCACCATCCGCGCCATTGCCGAGGCGGCCGGCATCGCGCCCGGCACGGTCTATCTGCAATTCGAGTCGAAGGAGGCGATCTATGCCGAGATGCTGGCCGCCTCGCTGGCCGATCTGCTGAAAAGCCTGCGCGCGGCGGCGGCGGCGGGCTCTGCGCAGAACCCGGCCGAGCGCCTGCTGGCTGCCGCGCTCGGCTTCTATCATTTTTACCAGCATCGGCCGGAAGACCTGCATCTTGGCCTCTATCTGGCCCAGGGCCTGCGCCCGGTCGGGCTGACCCCGGCTTTGGACCGGATGCTGAACGGCCGCCTGATCCAGTGTTTTTCCGTGCTGGGCGAGGCGATCCAGGGCCTGGCCAGTCCGGGTGATGCCGAGCAGGTGCGGCGCGATACCGTCGATCTGGTCGGCATGATCTGCGGCATCCTGCTGCTGGAAGCCACCGGGCGGCTGAAAATGCTGGGCGATGACGGCGCCACGGTGATCACCCGTCAGGTGCGGCATCTGGTCGAGCGCTTGCACGCGCCGCGATAAGCGGCGAACATGGCTGCCCGCCTTTGCAGCCAGATCAAAGAGATCATCGTGCCAGCGTTTCAGGAAACCTATCGCGGCTTGGTCGCCAATTGGGAATGCGACCAGTATGGCCATCTGAATGTGCAATTCTATGTCGGCCGCATCAGCGATGCCGTCGCCAGCCTGCTGCATGCCGGCGGCATGGGCCGGGTGGCGCTGGAGCAGCGCCGCCTCGGCATCGTGGCGGTGAACCAGAATATCGACTATCTGCGCGAATTGCGCGCCGGCACCGTGGTCCGCATGGAAAGTGCGATCCGCCAGGTCGAGGGCCGCAAGCTGGTGCTGCATCATCGCCTGTTCGATGCCGAAAGCGGCGAGTTGGCGATGCGCGCCGATGTGCTGGGCCTGTGCTTCGATCTGGAGGCCCGCAAATCCGTGCCGCTGCCAGACGATCTGCATGCCGGCTTTTCCGCCCTGCTGATGGATGGCAGCGAGGCGATGACACAGCAGGCGCTGCCGGTCGCCGAGCCGGGCTGGATGATTTCGCATCGCAGCCCGGTGAATACCTGGGAATGCGACCGCATGGGCCATCTCAATGTGCAATTCTATCAGGCCCGCGCCGCCGATGCCGACCGCCATGTCTTCACTGCGCTGGGGCTGGGGCCGCGCGCCCTGGCCGCGCTGGGCCTGGGATTGCGGCCGCTGCGTTACCGCATCCAGTTCCGCCGTGAATTGCACAATGCCGCCATCACCGTGATGCGCAGCGCCATCCGCAGCGCCGATGCCGAAGCCATCACCCTGCTGCATGAATTATATGATCACGAAACCGGTGTGTTGTCGGCTGTGATGGAATCGCGTATCGCCGTGGAAGACCTGGCCAGCGGCCGGCTGGCGGCGCTGCCGGCGGCGGCGCTGCGCCTGGCCGAACCCTGGATCGCGGCCTTTCCTGGCGGCGACGCACTGCCTTCGCCCGGCCTGCCACGCCCGCCGGAAAACCTGCGCCCGGGCATGTACGAAACCTGCCGGGGTGGCGTCGATCAATGGGAATGCGACGAGAATGGCCGCATGGCGCCACGTTTCTACATGGCGCGTTTTTCCTCGGCAGCGATGAATGTTTTCGTGGCGGCGGATTTTGATACATCGCGCATGCGTGAGGCCGGCCTGGGTTCGGCGGCGCTGGATTACACCATCGATGTGAAACAGATGATGCGCGTCGGCCAGGCTTTCCACTGCCAGACCAGCGTGCTGGAACTGCGCGACAAGACCTGGCGTTTCAGCCATCTGCTGCTTGATAGCAATAGCGGCGAGACGCTTGCCATCGCCGAAGTGGTGGCGGTGTTTTTTGATCTCAAGATGCGCAAGGCGATTGCGATGCCCGAGCCGGTGCGTGCCGGTTTCACCCGGCATCTGCTGCCGCCGGCCTGAAGCCGGCAGGGCGAGGGAGGGAACCAAGTCATGGAAACGCTGCTGACGGTGTCGCTGCCCTTCTTCGGTCTGATCTTCGCCGGCTATGCCGCCGGGCATTTCCGCCTGATCACCGCCAGCGCCCATGTCGGCCTCAATGCCTTCGTGATCTGGTTTGCGCTGCCGGCAATGCTGTTCATGAAGATGGCCGAAGCGCCGGTGGTGGAGGCCTTCGATCCGCGTTTTGTCGCCGCCTATACCGGCGGCGGCCTGATCGCCTATTGCCTGGTGATGCTGCTGAGCCGACTTTTGTTGCCGCGCCTGAGCTGGGGCGAGCGCGCGGTGCAGGGTATGGGGGCCGGCTTCGGCAATGTCGGCTATATGGGCCTGCCGATCCTGATCGCGCTGTTCGGCGATGCCGCCGTGCTGCCGGCGGTGCTGGTGATCGTGTTTGATCATGTGCTGCTGATCCCGCTCACCACCGCGATCATCGAAGGCACCGGTGGGCGCCATGCCTCGCTACCGGCCATCTTCAAGCGGGTCTTCCTCGGCATGGCGCGCAATCCGCTGATCATCGCCACCTTTGCCGGCCTGGCCTGGGGCTTCACCGGTTGGCAATTGCCGGCGCCGGCGCATACTTTTGGCGGCCTGCTGGCCGATGCCTCGGCGCCCTGCGCGCTGTTTTCGCTCGGCCTCACCCTGGTCGGCCGGCCGCTGACCGACGGGCTGGAGGAAGTCAGCCTGACCGCCGTGGGCAAGCTGGCGCTGCATCCGATCGCGGTCTGGATGCTGGCCAGCCTGGTGCTCAAGCTTGATCCGTTTCTCACCGCCGTCGCGGTGATCCAGGCCTCGATGCCGACGGCGGCCAATGTCTATATTCTTGCCAGCACACAGAATGTCTATGTGGAACGCAGTTCCTCCACCATCCTGGTGACCACGGTGATCGCCACCATCACGGTGTCTGCCTTCATGGTTCTGTTCACGGCTTATTGATCACCCATATTAGACTTTAGTTGAAGAATGATGCGCTCGCCCACCGGGTTTTATTGAGCGCCCGAAAAATATCTCCTTGCTAGTGCAATGCACCCTCCGTAATCATTTCGGCACTCAAGTATTAGCTTCGAGTCAACAAAGATAAGAATCCGGCCAGCAACAGGGGCCGGCGCAACGGAGGAAACAATGAGCGAGCATAACAGCTTGGCCGGCAAAGGCGCGGCCATGTCGAAAAAGAGCAGTCGCCGCGGCTTTCTCGGCGGCGCGGGCGTGGCCGGTGCGGCGGTCGCCACCATGGCGATGCCGAGCGTCAGCCGGGCCCAGACCGTGACGCTGAAATACCAGTCTACCTGGCCGACCAAGGATATCTTCCACGAGATGGCCGGCGACTACGCCACCCGGGTCAACGAAATGTCGGGCGGCCGCCTGAAACTGGATGTGCTGGCGGCGGGCTCCGTGGTGCCGGCCTTCCAGATGCAGGAAGCGGTGCATAGCGGCGTGCTGGATGCCGGCCATGGCGTTACGGCCTATTGGTATGGCAAGCACAAGGCGTTTTCGCTGTTCGGCACCGTGCCGCCCTTCGGCTGGGATGCCAATGGCGTGCTGGCCTGGATGGCCTATGGCGGCGGCAACAAGCTCTATAACGAGCTGGTCCACGATATCCTCAAGCTGAATATCGTCGGCTTCGTTTCCGGCCCGATGCCGTGCCAGCCGCTCGGCTGGTTCAAGAAGGAAGTGAAGACCGCCGACGATCTCAAGAACCTGAAATACCGCACCGTGGGCCTTTCGGCCGACGTGTTCAAGGAGATGGGCGCGGCGGTCACCATCGTTGCCGGTGGCGAAATCGTGCCGGCGATGGATCGCGGCCTGCTGGATGCGGCGGAATTCAACAACCCGTCCTCGGACCGCGTGCTCGGCTTCCCCGATGTCTCCAAGGTCTACATGCTGCAGAGCTGGCATCAGGCGGCGGAATGCTTCGAGATCATCTTCAACAAGACCAAGTATGATGCCTTGTCGGGCGAGCAGAAGTCGATCCTGAAATATGCTGCCGAAGCCGCCTCGTCGGACATGTCGTGGAAGGCGCTGGACCGCTATTCCCGCGACCTGCAGGAATTGCGCACCAAGGACAAGGTGAAGGTCTACACCACGCCGCGCGCCGTGCAGCAGGCCCAGCTCAATGCCTGGGATACGGTGCTCAAGGCACAGCGGGCCGAGCCGTTCTTTGAGAAGGTGATCAAGTCGCAGCTCGACTGGGTCCGTCGCACCGTGACTTACGAATTGCTCAACACACCGAGCAAGCAGATGGCCTTCAATCATTTCTTTGGCCAGAAGAAGGGCTGAGGCGAAAAGCCTGATATGGCGGGAACCGTCGGCTTGGCCGGCGGTTCCCGTTCTGCTGCCGGGGGGGCAGAAACGTAACCAAGGCGTAAACGGGGAGCGTGATGGACAGGCAGAGTTTCGACGGCCGTCTGGTCTACTGGATCGACAATCTCAACACCTTCATCGGCAAGTTCTTTGGCTGGAGCATCGTGCTGCTCACACTGGCCACCTGCTACGAAGTTTTTGCCCGCTACGTCATGCGCGCACCCACCGACTGGGCCTTCGATGCCGCCTATATTCTTTATGGCATTCTGTTCATGATGGCGGGCGGCTATGCCCTGGCGCGTAATGGCCATGTGCGCGGCGACTGGCTCTACCGCACCTGGCGGCCACGGGTTCAGGCGCGCTGGGATTTGCTGCTGTATTTCCTGTTCTTCTTTCCCGGCATCATCGCGCTGATTTACTCCGGCTGGGATTACGCGTCGCAATCCTGGGCCATGCAGGAACGCAGCCTGTTCACGCCGAATGGCCCGCCGATCTATCATTTCAAGACCATCATTCCGGTCACCGGTTTCCTGCTGCTGCTGCAAGGCGCGGCGGAAGTGATGCGCTGCCTCTACTGCATCCGCAATGATGCCTGGCCGCCGCGGCTGGGCGATGTCGAGGAACTGGAGCAGGTGCTGCAGAAGCAATATGGCACCGAGAGCGTGGAGGCCGGCAAATGAGCGATCCCCAAGTCGGCATCCTGATGCTGGTGGCGTTTCTGTTCGCCATTGCGCTGGGCTTTCCCATCGCCTTCACCCTGATGGCCATGGGCGTGGGTTTTGGCTACTACGCCATGGGCGATCACATCCTGCAGCTTTTTGTGCAGCGCACCTTCAGCGTCATGTCGAATGACGTGCTGATCTCGGTGCCGCTCTTCCTGTTCATGGGCTATATCGTCGAGCGCGCCAATATTCTCGACCGATTATTCCTCAGTGTCGAACTGGCGGCGAAGAATGTACCGGGCTCGCTGGCGGTGGCAACCCTGGTCACCTGCGCGCTCTTTGCCACAGCCACCGGCATCGTTGGCGCGGTGGTGACGCTGATGAGCCTGCTGGCGCTGCCTTCCATGCTGCGTGCCGGTTACGACCCGAAACTGGCTTCCGGCGTGGTCTGTGCCGGCGGCTGCCTCGGCATCCTGATCCCGCCCAGCGTGCTGCTGATCCTTTATGGTGCCACCGCCGGCGTTTCGGTGGTGAAGCTTTATGCCGGTGCCTTCTTCCCCGGCCTGTTGCTGGCCGGTCTTTATGTTGCTTATGTCGTCGGGCGTGCCCTGGCCAATCCTTCGGTGGCGCCCAAGCCGCCGAAGGAAATCCTCGATGTGCCGCTCGGCCAGGTTATGTGGGCGCTGGCCACATCGTTCCTGCCGCTGGCATTGCTGATCGTCTCGGTGCTGGGCTCGATCCTGGCCGGCCTGGCAACGCCGACCGAGGCGGCGGCGGTGGGCGCGGCCGGTGCCGTGGTGCTGGCGATTGCCTATCGCAGTTTCAGTTGGGCCAAGCTGAGCGAGTCGGTTTATCTGACCGCCCGCTCGGCCGCCATGGTGTGCTGGCTGTTCGTCGGCTCGGCCACTTTCTCGGCGGTATTCGCCTATCTCAATGGCCATGAAGTGGTGCGCCAGTTGATCGATTATCTCGATCTCTCCGGCACGCAATTCATGCTGCTGGCGCAGTTCCTGATCTTCCTGCTCGGCTGGCCGCTGGAATGGACCGAGATCATCATCATCTTCGTGCCGATCTTCCTGCCCCTGTTGCAGCATTACGGTGTCGATCCGTTATTCTTCGGCATCATGGTGGCGCTCAACCTGCAAACCTCATTCCTCACGCCGCCGGTGGCGATGGCGGCCTTCTACTGCAAGGGCGTGGCGCCAAAGCACATCACCATCAGCCAGATTTTCCAGGGCATTTATCCGTTTGTCGGCATCGTGCTGTTTGCTATGGCGCTGCTGTATATCTTCCCGGAAATTGCGCTCTGGCTGCCGGAGCAGCTTTATGGCGGCGGCGGTGGCTCAAGCGGCGTCAACGCGATTTCGGTGGATGGCCTGCCGACCGGCCTGGAAAGCGAACCGGCCTTCCAGTTGGATATGCCGGTGCCGGATGATGCCGATCCCGCCACGCCCGAGGGCGAGGTGGAGGAGGATACCGAATTGCCGTTGCCCGAGGCGGATTGAGGCTGTGCGCCCCATCATGGTTGCGGCCATGATGGGGTCCGCCTTGATGGGGATGGTTGCCAAGATTAAAAAGATTTAATCCGCCGTTCAGGTTGGATGAAGCTTGGCTTGCCTATGTTGCGGTTAACCCAACCTGCAACAGGAGCAGAGCCATGACCCAGAAGCGCATCCCCCTCAAACGCACAATTGCCGCCCTGCTGCTGGCCAGCACGGTGCTGTCGGCCGGCGGTGGCTATCTCGTCGCCCGCGCCCATGCCGCCAACACGGCGCCGCTGAATACGCCCGCTGCCTTGGCACCGCTGCAACAGAGCCAGGCGGCGCGCCCCGGCTTTGCCGATCTGGTGGAAAAGGTGAAACCCGCCGTGGTGAACATTGCCACCACGGAAAAGCCGCAGCCGCGCCCGCGTGGCCCCGGTATGCAGCCAGGCGGCCAGCCGGGCAGTCTGGAAGAGTTTTTCCGCCAGTTCATGGAACAGCAGGGCCAGCCGGCGCGCCGCGCGCCGCAGCATGCCCTGGGGTCGGGTTTCATCATCGATCCGGCCGGCTATATCGTCACCAACAACCATGTGGTGGATGGTGCGACCAAGATCGTGGTGACGCTGGAAGATGGCAGCGAACATGCCGCCACGGTGCAGGGCCGCGATCCCAAGACCGATCTGGCCTTGCTGAAGATCGAGGCGAAGCAGCCGCTGCCTTATGTTGCCTTCGGCGATTCCGACAAGGCGCGGATCGGCGACTGGGTGATCGCCGTCGGCAATCCCTTTGGCCTCGGCGGCAGCGTCACGGCCGGTATTCTCTCGGCGCGCGGGCGTGATCTGAATAACGGCCCCTATGACAGCTTCCTGCAGGTGGATGCGCCGATCAATCCGGGCAATTCCGGCGGCCCGATCTTCGATGCCGAAGGCCGCGTGATCGGCATTTCCACCGCCATCTATTCGCCCAATGGCGGCAGTATCGGCATCGGCTTCGGCGTGCCGGCCAATCTCGCCAGCAGCGTGATCGATCAGCTCAAGAGCGCCGGCAAGGTGGAACGCGGCTGGCTCGGTGTCAGCCTGCAGCCGCTGACCGAGCCGCTGGCCAAGGCGATGGGCTTGAGCAAACCGGATGGCGTGCTGGTGAATGCCGTGCAGCCCGATAGCCCGGCGGCCAAGGCCGGTTTGCGCCAGGGCGACGTGGTGGTGGGGCTGAATGGCCGTCCAGTGCGCAATGGCCGCGATCTTGCCACCCAGGTGGCGGGGATCAAGGCCGGCGATGAGGCCAAGCTGACCTATTGGCGCGACGGCAAGGAGAAGGTGCTGGGCGTCACCATCGGCAGCCAGCCGAGCGAGCAGACCGCCGCGCTGGAGACCGGCGAGGGCGGCGAGGCCCAGGTTGGCCTGGCGCTGGCGCCGATCGATCCGGCGGCACGCGGCCAGCTTGGCCTGGAACGTGACACGCGCGGCGCCGTGGTGGCCGAGGTGGAACCGAGCAGCAAGGCGGATGAAAGCGGCGTGCGGCCGGGCGATGTGATCGTGGGTGTGGCCGGCAAGCCGGTGACCGATCCGGCCGAGACGGTGGCGGCGATCCGCAAGGCGCAGCAGGACAAGAAGGAGGCGGTGGCCTTGCTGGTCATGCGCGGCGGCACCACCTACTATATCGCCTTGCAACTGGCGTAAGCCGTTTCACCCCGTGGATCGGCCGGGGCGGTGCCAGCCGCCCCGGCCGCCTGTTGAGCCGACCGATGAAATTCCTGCTCGTAGAAGACAATTCGCAGGTGGCGCAGTTCATCCGCAAGGGCCTGGGCGAAGCCGGCCATGTGGTGGATCATGCCGATAATGGCCGCGATGGCCTGTTCCTGTCCAGCAGCGAGGCCTATGACGCCATCATCCTGGATCGTATGCTGCCCGGCGGCATCGATGGCCTGGGCATCATCGAGGCTTTGCGCCGCACCGGCAATGCCACACCGATCCTGATCCTGAGCGCGCTGGCCGATGTGGATGAACGTATCCGTGGCCTGAAGGCCGGCGGCGATGATTATCTGACCAAGCCATTTGCCTATGGCGAACTGGAAGCCCGCCTGCTGGCGCTGACCCGGCGGCCTGGTGCTGGCCGTGCTGCCGGAGCGGCGGCGGAAACCGTGCTGCGGGTCGGCGATCTGGCGCTCGATCTGCTCAGCCGCAAGGCCAGCCGGGCCGGTAAACCCATCGCGCTCAAGCCGCGTGAATTCAAACTGCTGGAATATCTGATGCGCCATGCCGGCCAGGTGGTGACCCGCACCATGCTGCTGGAAAATGTGTGGGATTATCATTTCGATCCGCAGACCAATGTGATCGATGTGCATATCAGCAATCTGCGCCAGAAGATCGATGCCGGCTTCGAATTGCCTTTGTTGCATACCGTGCGCGGCGCCGGCTATCGCCTGAGCGAGGCGGCATGATGGCGCTGCTGCGGCTATGGCAATCCACCGCGATGCGGCTGGCGCTGCTGTTCGCCGTGCTGTTCGTGTGCGCCAGCGCGCTGCTGGCCGGCCTGATGTGGTGGAACACCACCGGCTATCTGGATCGCGAAACCGACGCGGTGATTGCCGCCGACACGCGGGCCATCGGCGACCGGCTGCGGGATTTCGGCCTGGCCGGCGCCTTGCAGATGATCGAGGAACGCAGTGCCGGCGATCCCAATGCGGATCGCCGCGCCATTTATCTGCTGGCCGATCCGCGCCTGCGGCCGCTGGCCGGCAATGTCGCTGCCTGGCCATTGCGCATCGGCGCCGCGCCGGGCTGGTATGAGATCGATCTGGTGCAGCGCGACAAGCTGCATGCCACGCGGCTGCTGCATGTGGTGCTGCCGGGCAATTTCCAGCTTCTGGTCGGCCGCGATGTGCAGGACCGCGCCGTGATCCGCGATCAATTCCTGCGCAGCCTGCTCTGGGCCGGGCTGGCGGTGCTGGCGCTGGCTTTGCTCGGCGGCTGGCTGATCCGGCGCGCCGTGCTGCATCGGGTGGAGGGTATCAACCGCACTGCCCAGGCGATCCGCCAGGGCGATCTGAGCCAGCGCCTGCCGCAGCGCCGGGGCATCGATGAATTTGATCAACTGGAAATCACCATCAACCATATGCTGGATCAGATTCAGCAATTGGTGGAAGGTGTGCGCCATGTTTCGAATGCCATCGCGCATGATCTGCGCACGCCATTGGCCGAAACCCGCACCCGGCTGGAGAGCCTGCTGCGCGCCTTGCCAGGCGAGGCACAACAGGAACAGGTGGCGGCGGCCATCGGTGAGATTGATCGTCTGATCGGCGTGTTCAATGCCTTGCTGCGGCTGGCCGAACTGGATTCCGGATTGCGTCGCGCCGGCTTTGCCGATCTCGATCTGACCGAATTGGTCGAGGAAGCCGCCGAGCTTTATGCCCCCAGCGCCGAGGCACATGGCATCACGCTGCATTGGGATGCGCCGCCCGGCCTACGCCTGACTGGCGATCGGCAATTGCTGGCCCAGGCCATCGGCAATCTGCTGGACAATGCGATCAAATACGCGCCCGCTGGTGGCCGTATCATGCTGACGGCGCGGCCTGGCGCGATCTGCGTTGCCGATAATGGCCCAGGCATGGACGAAGCCGAGCGCGTCCGTGCCGCCGAGCGCTTCTATCGCGGCGACGTGGCGCGCGGCAGTGCCGGCTTCGGCCTCGGCCTCAGCCTGGTGCAGGCCATCACGCGGCTACATGGCGGCGAATTGCGTCTGGAAGACAATGCTCCCGGCCTCCGCGCCACCCTGGATTTTGGCGCATAAGGGCCGAGCTTTCTGACTGCTGACGGCGGCGGGGCTTCGTCTTGCCGCTTAACCCAGGCCGTCATGGTACGCGAAGGCGTACCATCCAAGTTTTTTGTTCTCCTCACGAATGAAAAAGCACTCGTGGGTGGTCGGCCTCCGCCGACCACGACGGACTTTGTTGTGGGACGAGAGCGGCGCCGTTTCAGGCGACCAGACGCAGATGCGTTCTTTTCAGCCGACAAAAGAACACCCCCGGAGCTGGCCCCGGGGGTGAGGTATTCCTGGCAATTGTCTGGTCGGCTCAGGCGTAGAAGCGTTTGCCCTGGTCGGCCATGTCGCGCAGCAGCTTGGGCGGGGTGAAGCGGGTGCCGAATTTCTGCGCCAGCTTGTCGCATTCCGCCACGAAGGGCTGCACGCCCACGGTGTCGATATTGCTCACCGTGCCGCCCCGGAAGGGCGGGAAACCCCAGCCCATGATCGAGCCGACATCGGCGTCGCGCACATCCACCACCACATTTTCCTCCAGGCAGCGCGCGGTTTCCACCGACTGGATGAAGACCAGCCGCTTGATCACGTCCTGCACATCAGGCTGCTCGGCGGCCTGCGGGAATTGTTCGGCCAGGCCGGCCCAGAGCCGCTTCTTGCCATCGCTCGGATAATCGTAGAAGCCCTTGCCGGCCTTCTTGCCGACACGGCCGAGCTTTTCCACCATCTGGGTCAGCACCGGCTCGGAGCCATCGGCCTTGTAGGCATCGCCCAGATCGCGCTTGGTCTGCTGGCGCACGCGGTGCATCAGTTCCATCGACACTTCGTCGGCCAGGGCGAGCGGACCCACCGGCATGCCGGCCATCTTGCCGGCATTCTCGATCAGTGCCGGGCTGACGCCTTCCGACAGCAGGGTGAGGCCTTCATTGACATAGGTGGCGAAGACGCGGCTGGTGTAGAAGCCGCGGCTATCGTTGACCACAATCGGCGTCTTGCGGATCTTCTTCACAAAATCCATGGCGCGGGCCAGGGTTTCGTCGGAAGTCTGCTTGCCGCGGATGATTTCCACCAGCGGCATCTTGTCGACCGGCGAGAAGAAATGCAGGCCGATGAAATTCGCCGGGCGGGCCGAGGCTTCGGCAAGGCCGGTGATAGGCAAAGTCGAGGTGTTGGAGGCGAAAATGGCGGTTTCAGCCAACTGGGCTTCGGCCTTGCGGGTCACATCGGCCTTGATGCCGCGATCCTCGAACACCGCTTCCACCACCAGATCGCAGCCCTGCAACAGGGCATAGTCGGTGGTCGGGGTGATCAGCGCCAGTTGCGCATCACGCGCCTCCGGCTTCAGCTTCTTCGAAGCCACGCGCTTGTCGAGCAGGCCGGCGCTATAGGCCTTGCCCTTCTCGGCGGCTTCCTGGCTGCTGTCGAGCAGCACCACCTGAAGACCAGCCGCAGAGGCGGCGAAAGCGATGCCGGCACCCATCATGCCGGCGCCGAGAATGCCGATCTTGCTGTAGCTCTGGGTCGGCACGCCCTTGGGGCGGTTGGCCAGCTTGTTGGCTTCGCCGACCGAGATGAACAGGCTGCGGATCATGTTGCGCGCCGCATCGGAGCGGGCGCAGGCGATGAAATAGCGGCTTTCGATGCGCAGGGCGGTATCGATATCGACGATGCTGCCTTCATAGACGCAGGACATGATATGCTGCGCCGCCGGGTAATTGCCCTGGGTCTTGGCGCGCAGCATGGCATTGCCGGCGGTGAAGGTCTGCATGCCGGCCGGGGTCATGGCGGCATCCTTCATGCGGAAGCCCTTCTGATCCCACGGCTTGCTGCAATTGGCGGCACCATCGGCCAGGATCCAGGCCTTGGCGCGCGCCAGCAACTCGGCAGCCGGCACCACTTCATCCAGGATGCCCATGCCGAGTGCGGTCTTGACATCCACCTTGCGGCCTTCCAGCAGCATCGGCAGGGCGGCGCGCACGCCGATCATGCGCGGCAGGCGCTGGGTGCCGCCGGCACCCGGCAGCAGGCCGATGGTGACTTCCGGCAGGCCGATCAGCGCCTTGGGATTGTCGGCGGCGATGCGGCGATGGCAGGCCAGGCAGATTTCCAGGCCGCCGCCCAGAGCCGTGCCGGGGATGGCAGCGACGAAGGGCTTGCCGGCCTTCTCGATATCGCGGAACAGCTTCTGCAGGTTCATGGAGAAGCCGAACATGGCTTCCGCATCGACATCCTTGAACAGCGAAATCAGGTCGGCGCCAGCCACAAAATCCGGCTTGGCCGAGGCGACGATCACGCCCTTCACCGCCTTGTCGGCAATCGCCTTGTGGGCGGCTTCCTTGAAGGCGGCGATGGAGCCGTCATTCAGCACGTTCATCGACCGGTCGGTCATGTTCCAGGTGATGGTGGCGACGCCGTCGCCATCAACAATGTAGTCGATCATGGCAGATACCCTCAGACGCGTTCGATGATGGTGGCGGTGCCCATGCCGGCGCCGACGCAGAGCGTGACCAGCGCGGTGCTCTTGCCGCTACGCTCCAACTCGTCGACCATGGTGCCGAGGATCATGGCACCGGTGGCGCCGAGCGGATGGCCGAGCGCGATGGAGCCGCCATTCACGTTGATCTTGTCATGCGGCACGTTCAGCGCCTGCATGAAGCGCAAAACCACCGAGGCGAAGGCTTCGTTGAGTTCCCAGAGGTCGATATCCGCCGGGGTCATGCCAGCCAGGCGCAACGCCTTTTCGGCGGCGAAGGACGGTCCGGTCAGCATGATGGTGGGTTCCGAGCCGATGGAGGCGAAGCTGCGGATGCGGGCGCGCGGCTTCAGGCCGGTCTTCCTGCCGGCTTCGGCATTGCCGATCAGCACGGCGGCGGCGCCATCGACGATGCCGGAGGAATTGCCGGCATGATGCACATGCTCGATGCGCTCCACTTCCGGATAGCGCTGCAACGCCACGCTGTTGAAGCCGAATTGCTCACCCGGCACGGTGAACGAGGCATCAAGCTGTGCCAGCGTCTGCATCGTGGTTTCGGGGCGCATATGCTCGTCGTGATTCAGGATGGTGAGGCCGTTGATATCCTTCACCGGTATGATCGACTTGCCGAAGCGGCCTTCATCCCACGAGCGCTTGGCGCGCTGCTGGCTGGCCACGGCGTAGGAATCGACATCGGCGCGGCTCATGCCATACTTGGTGGCGATCAGGTCGGCGGAAATGCCCTGCGGGATGAAATAGGTCGGGATCGCCACAGCCGGATCGGTGGCCCAGGCGCCGCCATCGGAGCCCATCGGCACGCGGCTCATGCTTTCCACGCCGCCGCCAATCGCCATCTGGCTCTGCCCGCTCATCACCTGGGCGGCCGCCATGTTGCAGGCTTCCAGGCCGGAGGCGCAGAAACGGTTGATCTGCACGCCGGCGGTGGTTTCCGCATAACCGGACTGGATCACCGCGACGCGGGCGATATCGGCACCCTGTTCGCCTACCGGCATGACGCAGCCCAGCACCACGTCATCGACCAGGCCGGTATCCAGTTCGTTGCGGTCGCGCACCGCTTCCAGCACCGTGGTGGCCAGGCGCATCGGCGTCACTTCATGCAGGCTGCCGCTGGCGCGGCCCTTGCCGCGCGGCGTGCGCACGGCATCATAGATAAAGGCTTCGGTCATGCTTGCTCTCCCGGCATCGGTATTTGCTATTGCTGGAATTTAACTGACTGATTAAAACCTAACATGCGTTTGGTGACAAGGTGCGATGCCGCTCCTGAGAGGGGGAAATCGCGCCTTGCCGTAGCGGAAAGCCTGAAATGCCGCGCCTCAGAGGGTGCGGCTGATCAATTCCTTCATGATCTCGTTGGTGCCGCCATAAATGCGCTGCACACGGGCATCGGCATAGGCGCGGGCAACCGGATATTCCCACATGAAGCCATAGCCGCCATGCAGTTGCAGGCACTTGTCGATCACCTTGTTCTGCAAGTCGCTGCACCAGTATTTCGCCATCGCGGCAGTGGCGACATCCAGCTTGTTCTGCGCCACCAGTTCGATGCATTTATCGACGAAGACGCGCGCCACCTGGGTCTCGGTCTTCACCTCGGCCAGCTCGAAACGGGTATTCTGGAAATCCAGGATGGATTTGCCGAAGGCCTTGCGGTTGCGGGTGTAGTCGACGGTCCATTTCAGCACCGCCTCGCAGCCGGCCACCGACATGATGGCGATCTGCATGCGCTCCCAGGCCAGTTCCTGCATCAGCATGTAGAAACCCTGGCCTTCACCGCCCAGCATGTTTTCCGGCGGCACGCGCACATCGTTGAAGAACAATTCCGAGGTATCCTGGGCGCGCAGGCCGAGCTTTTCCAGGTTGCGGCCCTTGGTGAAGCCCTCGCGGCCGGCTTCCACCAGGAATAGCGACATGCCCTTGGCGCCTTCCTTCGGATTGGTCTTGGTCACCACGATCACCAGATCGGCATTCTGGCCGTTGGTGATGAAGGTCTTCTGGCCATTGATGACAAACTCATTGCCATCGCGGATCGCCGTGGTGCGCACACCCTGCAAGTCCGAACCGGTGCCCGGCTCGGTCATGGCGATGGCGCCGATCACTTCGCCGGAGGCCATTTTCGGCAGCCATTTCTGCTTCTGCTCTTCGGTGCCGTAATTCAGGATATACGGCGCCACGATATCGGAATGCAGCGAGAAGCCCGGGCCGGTGGCGCCGATATAACCCTGTTCCTCCATCAGGATGGTGGAATAGAGCCGGTCGGCGCCAGAGCCGCCATATTCCTCCGGCATGGTGGCGCAGAGGAAGCCGGCCTCGCCGGCCTTGCGCCAGGCCGAGCGTGGTACGATGCCGTCTTCTTCCCATTGCGCGTGATGCGGGGCGATTTCCCGCTCGAAGAAGCGCCGGGCCGCATCGCGGAACTGGCTGTGCTCTTCGTTGAAGATGGTACGCGGAATGGCGAATTCGGTCATTGTTATGTTTCCCTGTTCCCTAGACTCGGGCCTGCGACCCCGGGCCGTCTAACGTATGTTAGAAATTAGCTGCCTCCAATGCCATAGTCGAGCCTGCGCCGGCCTGAATTTTTGCCAGTTGCGCCGCCGTGTCGGGCAGCATGCGGTCCATGAAGAACTTGGCCGTAGCCAGCTTGGTTTCCAGGAAGGTCTTGTCGCCGTCATCATTGGCCAGCTTGGCATGGGCGGTTTGCGCCATGCGGCACCACATCAGGCCGACGGCGACCAGGCCGAACATGCAGAGATAATCCCAGGAGGCGGCGCCGGCCTCGTCGGGATTCTTCAGGCCCTTCTCGCTGATATAGCCGGTGGCGGTCTGCAGCCGGGCAAAGCTCTTGGCCAGCGGCAGCACATAATCCTTGCCGATCTTGGGATCGGCCATGTTGGCCTGGATGAAACCATCGACCTGGTGGAAGAAGCGGCGCGCCAGCCGGCCGATGCCGGTGGGCAGCTTGCGGCCGACCAGATCCAGCGCCTGGATGCCATTGGCGCCTTCATAGATCATGGCGATGCGGGCATCCCGCACGAACTGCTCCATGCCCCATTCCTTGATATAGCCATGGCCGCCATAAACCTGCTGCGCCATGGTGGCGGCCTGATAGCCATATTCGGTCAGGAACGCCTTCACCATCGGGGTCAGGAAGGCCACCAGATCGTCGGAAAGCTGGCGCTGTTCCGGATCGGGATGCTTGGTGGCGAAATCGATTTCCAGACCGGTCCACAGCGCCAGGGCGCGGGCGCCTTCGGAGAAGGCCTTGATGGTCAGCAGCATGCGCCGGATATCAGGATGCACGATCAGCGGATCGGCGGGTTTGTCGGGCGCCTTCACGCCAGTGATCGAACGGCCTTGCAGGCGGTCATTGGCATAGGTGACGGCATTCTGATAGGCCACTTCGGCCTGGGCCAGGCCCTGGATGCCGACGCCGAGGCGGGCGGCATTCATCATCACGAACATTGCCTGCATGCCCTTGTGCATCTGGCCGACCAGCCAGCCTTTGGCCAGGTCGTAGTTCAGCACGCAGGTGGCGTTGCCGTTGATGCCCATCTTGTGTTCGATGGAACCGACGCTGACGCCGTTGCGCTGGCCGAGCGAGCCATCGGCGTTGACCAGGAATTTCGGCACCACGAACAGGCTGACGCCCTTGATGCCATCCGGGCCGCCCGGAATCTTGGCCAGCACCAGATGGATGATGTTGTCGGCCATATCATGTTCGCCGGCCGAGATGAAAATCTTGGTGCCGGAGATCAGGTAGGAGCCATCCTCCTGCGGCTCGGCCTTGGTGCGCATCAGACCCAGATCGGTGCCGCAATGCGGCTCGGTCAGGTTCATGGTGCCGGTCCATTCGCCGGACAGCATCTTGGGCAGATAGGTGCGCTTCTGCTCGTCGCTGCCATAGCGGTGCAGGGCTTCATAGGCGCCATGGGTCAGGCCGGGATACATGGCGAAGGCCATGTTGGCGGCGGATTGCATTTCCGCCATGGCGAAACCCACCACATGCGGCAGGCCCTGGCCGCCATATTCCGGGTCGCCGGTCAGCGCGCCCCAGCCAGCTTCGCAATATTGCTTGTAGGCTTCCTTGAAGCCGGTCGGCGTGTAGACCACGCCATTTTCCAGGCGGCAGCCCTCGCGGTCACCGACCTGGTTGAGCGGCTGCAACACCGCGCTCATGAATTTGCCGCCTTCCTCAAGGATGGCGTCGATGGTGTCGCGGCTGGCTTCCTCGAAGCCGGGCAGGGATTGATGGCTTTCCAGCTTCAGCACGTCATGCAGAACGAACTGGAAGTCCTTCACCGGAGCGGTATAGGTCGGCATATCGGTCTCTCCTCAGTGTCGCTCGATCAGTTGCGCAGCGGCTTGCCCTTGGTGAGCATATGCTCGATGCGGTCGAGCGTGGCGTTGGTCTTGATCAGCGCCATGAAATTCTCGCGCTCCAGTTCCAGCAGCTTCTTTTCCGTCACCACCTCGGTGATGTCGGTATTGCCGCCGGAAACCACATTGGCCAGCGCGCCAGACACCACCACATCATGCTTGGTGGCCTTGCCCTGCTGGAAGAAGCCTTCCACCGCCAGGGCCATCGCCGCCTTGGCCGCCGGGCCGGGCAGGCTGATTTCCACCGGCTTCGGCGGCGCGTAGTTTTCCGCCAGCTTGAGCGCCTTGGCCTTGGCATCGGCCAGCAGACGGCGGCGGTTCATGGTGATGCCGTCGCCATCGCGCAGGATCAGCATGTCGCGCGCTTCCATCGCCGAGGTCGCCACCTTGGCGGTGGAGATGGCTTCGAAAACCTGCGCCAAAGCCGGCATCGGGCCGCCCGGGCGGCGCTTGTTGGTGATGGCGCGGGTGATCAATTCCTTGCAGCCGCCCCAGCCCGGGATGACGCCGACACCCACTTCCACCAGGCCCATATAGCTTTCGGCATGGGCCTGGATGGCATCGGAATGCAGCGCAATCTCGCAGCCGCCGCCCAAAGCCATGCCGGCCACCGCCGCCACCACCGGGAAGGGGGCATATTTCAGCTTCATATAGGCATCCTGGCCTTCGCTGATGCCCTGCTCGATGGCCGGCCACATGGCGATATTGGCCTGGAACAGCGCAATGCCGACATTGGCGCCGACCGAGAAATTATCGGCATCGCCGCCGATCACCAGCGCCTTGAAGCCCTTCTTGTCGATCTTGGCCGCCTCCTTCACCATGGCGATGATATCGGCATCCACCGCATTCATCTTGGTATGGAATTCCAGGCCGGCGACGCCATCGCCGAGATCCCACAGGCTGGCGCCCTTGTTGGACAGGATCGGCTGCTTGCCGCGCTTGATATCGGCCAGCATCCAGGCGCCGTCCGCCACCACGATCTCGGCATAGTCACCGGCCGGGGTGAGGCGATAGGCCTTGCCGTTCTCTTCCTTGTAGAACGGGCGGCCGGCGGCGATTTCCACCATGCGCGGCACCGGCAGGCCCTCGGCTTTCAGCTTGTCGGCAAACCATTGTGTGCCAAGCTGGTCGATCTGCTGATAGGGGCCATATTTCCAGGCATAGCCGGTCTTCATCGCCACATCCACGGCGGCGATGTCGTCAACGATTTCCGGCACCAGGTCGGCGGCATAGCTCAGCACGCGGCTCAGCACGCCCCAGGCATATTTGCCGCCCTTGTCGTCGAACTCCACCAGCGCCCGCAGGCCCTTGCGGGCCGCCTTCACGGAAGCCAGGTTCGGGCGCTGCTTCGGGCGGTATTCGCCGGTCTGCAGGTCGAGCGCCTCCTTGCCCTTGTTGCGGTAGAAGCCGCCCTTGCCCTTGCGGCCGGTATAGCCTTCGCTGATCATCTTCTGCATCAGCGCATTGAGCGGATGATCGGCCTTGTGGAATTGCGGCAGCGGGTCGCTCGCCGGCAGGGTCTTGAGCATCGAGCCGACGACATAGGGGCCAAGGTCGATGCCGGTCAAATCCGCCAGACCAAAGATGCCGGTCTTGGGAATGCCGGTCGGCTTGCCGATGATGCTGTCGGCTTCCTCCACGGTCAGGCCCATGTCATAGGCCAGCGCGGTGGCCACGGTGGACCAGTAGATGCCGATGCGGTTGGCGATGAAGCCGGGGCGGTCCTTGCAATCGACTACTTCCTTGCCCAGCTTCACGTCGCCGAACTGGCGCAACGCCGCGATGGCATCGGGCCGCGTCTTCGGACCCTTCACCAGTTCAAACAGGCGCATGTAGCGCGGCGGATTGAAGAAATGCGTCACCGCAAAATCGGCGGCAAAACTTTCCGGCAACCCTTGCGTCAACAGGTCGAGCGGGATGGTGGAGGTGTTCGAGGTGACGATGGAACCCGGTTTGCGGTTCTGCTCCAGCTTGGCATAGAGATCGCGCTTCAGCTCGACATTCTCGATGATCGCCTCGCAGATCCAGTCGACATCGGCCAGCTTGCCGAGATCGTCCTCGATATTGCCGGGCGTCACCAGCTTGGCGCAGCGCGGATGCATGAACGGCGCTGGCTTGGTCTTGAGCATCTTCTGGATCGCGCCTTCGGCCAGCGCGTTGCGGTTATTCGCACCGCCATTCTTGGCATTGGGCGGAACGATATCCAGCAGCAGCACCGGGATGCCGGCATTGGCGACATGGGCGGCAATGCCGGAACCCATGACGCCGGAGCCGATGACGGCGACTTTCTTGATCTCGGTCATCTCTATTCCTCCCGCGCGGTGGCTCAGATCGCCTCAAGCACAGTGGCGATGCCCTGACCGCCGCCGATGCACTGGGTAGCCAGAGCGAATTGCTTGCCTTCACGCTGTAACAGCGCCGCCGCCTTGCCGGTGATGCGGGCGCCGGTGGCACCCATCGGATGGCCGAGCGCAATGGCGCCGCCATCCAGGTTGACCTTGCTCATGTCGTAATCAGCCTGGCGCACGCAGGCCAGCGCCTGGGCGGCGAAAGCCTCGTTCAGTTCGACGATGTCGATATCCTTGAGGCTGAGGCCGGCGCGCTTGAGCGCCTTCTCGGTCGCCGGCACCGGGCCGATGCCCATCAATTCCGGGGCGCAGCCGGCCACCGCCACCGAGCGGATGCGGGCCAGCGGCTTGAGGCCATGCGCCTTGGCGAAATCCTCCGAGCAGACCAGGGTGGCGGAAGCGCCATCGGTCAGCGGCGAGGACGTGCCGGCGGTGACGGTGCCGGCGGCATCAAAGGCCGGGTTCAGGCCGGCCAGGCCTTCGGCCGAGGTATCCGGGCGGATGCAGCCATCCAGTTCGATGCGGTTATTGCCATCGATGATGGCAACGATCTCATCCTTGAGCTTGCCGGCCTGCTGCGCCGCTGCGGCCTTGCGGTGGCTTTCCACCGCCATTTGCTCCTGGGTGGCGCGGTCGATGGAATATTTCTTGGCCAGGTTTTCGGCGGTGATGCCCATCGAGACATAGGCCTGCGGATAATCCTGCAACAGCTTCGGGTTCGGCAGGGTGTTGAAGCCGCCCATCGGCACCCGGGTCATGCTTTCCACGCCGGCGCAGATGAAGGCCTCGCCGGCATTCATCTGGATCGCACCGGCAGCCTGATGGATGCTCTGCATCGACGAGCCGCAGAAACGGTTCACCGTGGTGGCGGCGGCTTCCTGCGGGATGCCGGCCAGGAAGCTGATCAGGCGGGCGACATTGAGGCCCTGTTCACCTTCCGGGAAGGCGCAGCCGACGATCACATCCTCGATCGCCTTGGCATCGACGCCGCTGCGTTCCACCAGCGCCTTCACCACCTGCGCGGTCAGATCATCCGGGCGCACTTTGGCCAGCGCCCCCTTGCGGGCGAGCGTGAAAGGCGAACGGGCATAGGCGGCGATGACGACATTGCGCATGGGCGTTTCTCCCTGGAAAGCAGCAGGACGGAAATGAAGCGGGTGGGATGGAGATGGTTATTCAGCGACGCTGAGCAAGGCGTCGCTGCGGGTTTTCACGAAATCGTCGATATTAGGCACTTTGGCGCCGCGATCCTTGAGACCGAGATATTCCTCCAGGATCGACACGCTGCGGCGCAGTTCATCAATGGCGGCATCGACGTCGCGGCGCTGCGCCTCCAGCGCCTTGAGCCGGTCGGCAGAGCGCTTGAGGGTGACGCGGAGCTGTTCGCTCTGGCCGTCGCCAAGATCGTAGAGATTGATCATCTCACGGATTTCCGCGAGGCTGAAGCCGAGCCGCTTGCCGCGCAGGATCAGGATCAGGCGGGCGCGGTCGCGCTTGGTATAGACGCGGTTCATGCCCTGGCGGGAAGGGTGCAGCAGGCCCTTATCCTCATAGAAGCGGATGGCGCGGGCCGTCACTTTGAACTCATGCGAGAGATCGGTGATGGTGAATGTCTTTTCCGACACGGGACGCCTCCCTTTACCCTGGGGCAGCTAAGGCCCCGGACTTTGCTCCTCGGATGGCGCGAGTCTTAGTTTACGTTAACGTAAACGTCAACTGGATTCTTGCGCTCGACGCTGCGTCAGCCGCTGCCGGGCCAATTGTGGCGGAATAGGCTGTGGAAAACCGCGCTCCAGGGGTCTATGCTGGCGCTTCGCTACCCCTCTAGCCACCAGCAGATGGAGGAATTTGCCGTGGCGGATGAACGCATTACCACCTATTCGGCCTTTTGGCCCTACTATCTGCGCGAGCATGCCAAGCCGACCACCCGGGCCTGGCATTATGTCGGCACCACGCTGGCGCTGGGCTTCCTGGTTGCCCTGGCCGTCACCGGCAATCCCTGGTTTATCCTGGCCGGGCTGGTCTGCGGTTATGGCCCGGCCTGGATCGGGCATTTCTTCGTTGAGAAGAACCGGCCCGCCACCTTCAAATATCCGCATTGGTCGCTGATTTCCGATTTCCGCATGTATTGGTGCTTCATTACCGGCCGCATTGGCCGTGAATTGCAGCAGGCGGGCGTCGAAAGCGCGTCATCGTCGAAACCCGCCGCCGCCTGAGGGCTGGCCGGCCAGATTTTTGGTCCCATGCAGATTTACCTGCCCATCGCGGAGCTGTCGGTCAATATCTGGCTGCTGCTCGGGCTGGGTACCGGTGTCGGTTTCCTGTCCGGGCTGTTCGGGGTCGGCGGCGGCTTCCTACTCACCCCGTTATTGATCTTCATCGGCGTGCCGCCGGCAGTGGCGGCGGCCACCTCGGCCAACCAGGTGGTAGCGGCCAGCGTTTCCGGCTTCTATGCCCATTGGCGCAAGGCCAATGTGGATTTCCGCATGGGCAGCATGTTGCTGATCGGCGGTCTGGTCGGCTCCACCCTGGGCGCCTGGCTGTTCACCGTGCTGCATGAAAAAGGCCAGCTCGATCTGGTAATCGGCCTCTCCTATGTGGTGATCCTGGCGGCGGTGGGCGGGCTGATGGGGGTGGAAAGCCTGAACGCGCTGCTGCGCAAGCCGCGTCCCGGGCCGCCGCGCCGCATCCGCCGCTTCCATGATCACGCGCTGCTGCGCCTGCTGCCGTTCAAGATGCGCTTCCGGCGCTCGCAGCTTTATATCAGTGCGCTGCTGCCGCTGCTGCTCGGCGCCGTGGTGGGTGTGCTGGCAGCGATCATGGGCGTCGGCGCCGGCTTCCTGCTGGTGCCGGCGATGATCTATCTGCTCGGCATGCCGGCGGCAGTGGTGGTCGGCACCTCGCTGTTCCAGATCATTTTTGTCACCGCCAATGTCACCTTGCTGCATGCCATCAGCACCCAGACCGTGGATGTCACCCTGGCTCTGGTGCTGCTGGTCGGCTCGGTGGTGGGGGCGCAGTTCGGCGCCCGCGCCGGCGCCAAGCTGCGCGGCGAGCATCTGCGCGGCCTGATGGCGCTGATGGTGCTGGCGGTAGCGATCTATCTGGCCATCGAACTGGTGGTGACGCCGGACGATCTCTATTCCCTGGAACGGGGGAATATCCGATGACGCGGCATCATCGGCGCTGGCTGATTCTGCTCGCCATCTGGCTCTGCCTGCTGGCCCTGACGGCGGGCGATGCGCTGGCGCAGAACCGGCCGCAATCGCAGCGCGGCCTGTCCTCCGCCGTGGTGCCGGCCGATGCGCCGCTGGTCACCGATCTTTCGGATCACCTGATCGCCATCACCTCCAGCTTCACCGGCACCGATCTGCTGCTCTTCGGCTCGATTGATGAGCCGGGCGATATCGTGGTGGTGGTGCGCGGCCCCAGCGGTCCGGCCGTGGTGCGGCAGAAGCGGCGCGAAGCCGGCATCTGGCTCAATCGTTCGCCACTGCGTTTCGAGGGCGTGCCGGCCTATTATGCCGTGGCCTCGACCCGGCCGCTGGCCGAGATCGGCGCCCCCAATCTGCTGGCACGGTTGCAGATCGGCGCCGGCAATCTGCGCTTCCGTTTTGCCAATCCGGGGCTGGAGCCTGATACCCGGCCGCATCGCGCCGCCATCCTGCGCCACAAGCAGCAGGATGGCCTGTATCGCGAGGAACCGAGCGTGGTGTTTCTCGGCCCGAAACTGTTTCGTACCGAGATCAGCTTTCCCTCCACCGTGCCGGTCGGCACCTACACCACGGAAGTCTATCTCATCCGTGATGACCGGGTGATCGCGGCGCAATCGACGCCGCTTTTTGTCGACAAGCAGGGCATCGAACAGGAAATCTTTGATTTCTCGCGCCGTGAACCGGCGGTCTATGGCCTGGTGGCGGTGCTGCTGGCGGTCAGTGCCGGCTGGATCGCCGCGCTGCTGTTCCGGCGTTGAAGGTGAGACGCTTCCCCTCCCGGTTGCAGTATGCGACATTGCCTTTCATAAGCCGATAAAAACCCCCGCTTCAGCAAGAGTCCGCCGCGAGTGCGACAGCATGGATAGAGACGTTCTCGACCAATTCCGCGATACCTTGCGCCGTTTTGTGCGCGAAAAGCTGGTGCCGCTGGAGCGCCAGGTCGCCGATGAAGACCGCATCCCCGACGATATCCGCGCTGCCTTCGCCGAGATGGGCCTGTTCGGCCTCTCCATCCCGGAAGCCTATGGCGGCCTGGGCCTCAACATGGCCGAGGAAGTGGACCTGGTGTTTGAACTGGGCTGGACCTCGCCGGCCTTCCGCAGCATGTTCGGCACCAATGTCGGCATCGGCAGCCAGGGTATTCTGATCGACGGCACCGAGGCGCAGAAGCAGTTTTATCTGCCCAAGCTGGCATCGGGCGAGATGGTGGCCAGCTTCGCGCTGACCGAGCCGGAGGCCGGCTCCGATGCCGCCTCGCTGCGCAGCCGCGCCGAGTTGCAGGGCGACCATTACGTGGTGAACGGCACCAAGCGTTTCATCACCAATGCGCCGCATGCCTCGATCTTCACGCTGATGGCGCGCACCGATGCCAGTAACAAGGGTGCCGGCGGTATCACCGCCTTTATCGTCGATGCCAGATCGCCCGGCATCCGCATCGGCGCACCGGATAAGAAGATGGGCCAGCGCGGCGCCCATACCGCCGATGTGGTGTTTGACAATGTGCGTGTGCCGGCGGCCAATGTGATCGGCGGCCAGCCCGGCCAGGGCTTCAAGACCGCGATGAAGGTGCTGGATCGCGGCCGGCTGCACATCGCCGCGCTTTGCGTCGGCGTGGCGGAACGGCTGATCCATGAAAGCCTGAGCTATGCCGTCGAGCGCAAGCAGTTCGGCCAGCCGATTGCCGAATTCCAGCTGGTGCAGGCGATGCTGGCCGATAGCCGCACAGAGGCCTATGCGGCGCGCTGCATGGTGCTGGATGCGGCCCGGCGTTATGCGGCGGGCGAAACGGTGGCGACCGAAGCCTCCTGCTGCAAGCTGTTCGCCTCCGAGATGGTCGGTCGGGTCGCCGACCGCGCGGTGCAGATTCACGGTGGCTCGGGCTATATGCAGGATTTCGCGGTGGAACGGTTCTATCGCGATGTGCGGCTGTTCCGGCTCTATGAAGGCACCAGCCAGATCCAGCAATTGGTGATCGCGCGCGGCATGCTGCGTGAAGCAGCGCGCGGCATGGGGCGCTGACCATGCCGGAGGAAGGATCACGCGGCGGCCTGCTGGCGCCTGCCAATCTGCCACGCCTGCTGGTTTGCGTCTGTTTCGGCTTCAGCCTGCTCAATCGTGGCCTGTGCGAAAGTTTCACCGCTTTCCTGCTGCCGCTGACACAGGAATTCCAGGCCGATCGCGCCAGTGTCGCCACCACCTATTCGCTGATGATGCTGATGAGCGGCTGCGGTGCGCCGCTGGCCGGCTATTGTTTCGACCGTTTCGGCGCGCGCCGCATCTATCTGGTCGGGCTTGGCCTGTTCAGCCTTGGCCTGCTGCTGGCCGCCTTCGCGCAATCCTTGTGGCAGCTTTATGTGGCGCTCGGGCTCTGCCTTGGTGCGGCTTCGGCGGCTTTGGGCAATGCGGCGCATTCGGCCCTGCTGGCGCGCTGGTTCGAGGGCGCGCGGCTATCCGGCGCGGTGAGCTGGATTTACGCCGGGCTGGGCATCGGCACCTTGCTGATCGTGCCGCTGAGCCAGTTGCTGATCGAGCAATTCGGCTGGCGCTGGGCCTATGGCGGCCTGGCGGCTTTGCCGATCCTGGGCCTGCTGGCGATCCGCCTGGTGGATTGGCCGCGCGCCCAGGCCGGCTCGGAAACATGGTCCACCGCCCGGCTGATGGTACGCGAGGGTGTCGAGCCGCAGCGCGAATGGACCTTGCGCAGCGCCATGGCCGAACCGGCCTTCTGGGGCCTGGCCTCGGTGTTTTTCTTCACCGGTTCCGGCATGTTCTCGGTCATGGTGCAGGGTGTGGCCTATCTGGTGGAACTGGGCTATCCGCCGCTCAAGGCCGCCTCGCTCTATGGCCTGGTCGGCATCCTCACGCCCATCGGCATCATCGCCTTTGCCTGGGCCGATGGCCGTATCGGCCGCCATGCCTCGGCGCTGATCTCCTATCTGTTCAGCCTGAGTGGGCTGCTGGCGCTGTATCTGCTGCATTACGCGCTGCATCCGGTGCTGCTCGGCATCTTCGTGCTCGGCGTCGGGCTGTCTTTCGGCGCCCGTGGGCCGATGGTCAGCGCCACGGCGGCGCGCATCTTCCAGGGCCGCCGGCTCGGCAATATTTTCGGCATGGTCATGCTGGGCAGCGGCCTCGGCATCGCCTCGGGCAGCTTTATCGGCGCCCTGCTGCACGATCTCACCGGCGGCTATACCGCCGTGTTCATCTATTCCGGTATCTGTGTTGTGCTCGGCGCGCTGCCATTCTGGACCTATCGGGCATTGCGGAACGCGGCTTGAAACCACGACCGGAATCCCTATCATCACAAACCAAATCAGCAGCCAAGCCCGATTGAGCCACGAAGGACATCCCGTATGAGCAAGTTTGGTCTCAGCCAGCCGGTGCGCCGGGTGGAGGATAAGCGTTTCATCACCGGTCAGGGGCGTTATACCGACGATATCAACCTGCCCGGCCAGGCCTATGGCTATCTGCTGCGCTCGCCGCATGCCCATGCCCGCATCCTGGGCATCGATACCAGCACGGCGCGGAATGCGCCGGGGGTGCTGGGTGTCTACACCGTGGGCGACCTGCGCGCTGCCAATGTCGGCGATCTGCCCTGCACCATCCCGCTCAAGAACCGTGATGGCAGCAAGCGCGCCGATCCGCCGCGCCCCGCCCTGGCTGATGGCATGGTGCGCCATGTCGGCGATCCGGTGGCCTTCGTGGTGGCCGAGAGCCTGGATCAGGCGCGCGATGCCGCCGAACTGATCGGGGTGGATTACGAGCCGCTGCCCGCCGCGCCCGACATGGCCACGGCGCTGGAGCCGGGCCAGCCGCAAATCTGGCCGGAAGCGCCGAATAACCGGGTGTTCGACTGGGAAGTCGGCAACAAGGCCAAGGCCGACGAATTGTTTGCCGCCGCCGCCCGGGTGGTGAAGCTGAAGCTGGCGAATAACCGCGTCGTGGTGGCTTCCATGGAAGCGCGGGCCGCGCTGGCGGCGCATGACACGGAGACCAACCGCTTCACGCTCTATACCCCGACCCAGGGCGTGTGGGTGCAGAAGAACCTGCTGTCCAAGCTGTTCGGCGTCGAGCCGGGGCAATTCTCGGTGCATACCACCGATGTCGGCGGCGGCTTCGGCATGAAGATCTTCATCTATCCGGAACAGGTGCTGACCCTGTTCGCGGCGCGCGATTTGCGCCGCCCGGTGAAATGGACTTCCGACCGCGCCGAAGCCTTCCTGACCGACACCCATGGCCGCGCCAATCTGACCGAGGCGCAGCTGGCGCTGGATGCCGACAATAATTTCCTGGCCCTGCGGGTGCATAACCTGGCAGATATGGGCGCCTATCTCTCCACCTATGCGCCGATGATCCCGACCATGGCCGGCACCAAGGTGCTGTCCTCGGTCTATCGTTTCCAGGCCGTGCATGCCCATGTCGAGGGCGTGTTCACCAATACCGTGCCGGTGGATGCCTATCGCGGTGCCGGCCGCCCGGAATCGAATTACATCATGGAACGCCTGATCGATGTGGCGGCCCGGGAACTGGGCGTCGATCCGGCGGCGTTGCGGCGCCAGAATTACATCCCGGTGGAGGCTTTCCCGTGGACCAGCGCCATGGGCCTGACCTACGATTCGGGCGATTTCGCCAATACCTCGGCCACCGCGCTCAAGGCATTTGACTGGGATGGTGCCGCCGCCCGCCGCGCGGAAGCCGCCAAACGCGGCAAGCGGCTTGGCGTCGGCATGGCCTATTATCTGGAAGCCACCGGCGGCGCCCCCACCGAGCGGGCGGAAATCCTGTTCCTTGAGAATGGCGAAGTGGAAGTGCTGGTCGGTACACAATCCACCGGCCAGGGCCATGAAACCGCTTATATCCAGCTGGTGAATGACAAGCTCGGTGTGCCGTTTGAGAAAATCCGCGTCGTGCAGGGCGATTCCGACCGCATTCCGACCGGCGGCGGCACCGGCGGTGCCCGCTCGCTCTATTCCGAAGGCAGCGCCATCCTGACCGCCAGCGACCAGGTGATCGAAAAGGGCAAGGAAGTAGCGGCCGACATGCTGGAAGCGGCGGTGGCGGATATCGAGTTCAATGCTGGCAAGTTCAGCATCGCCGGCACCGACCGCAATGCCGATATCCTGGATGTGGCCGCCACGGCGCGGCTGCGCGCCGGGGTGAATGCCGATCAGGGTGGCGGCCTGGATACGGCGGCCGATTTCCAGATCAAGGCGATCACCTTCCCCAATGGCTGCCATATCGCCGAACTGGAAGTGGACGAGGCCACCGGCACCGCCCTGGTCACCCGCTATGTTGTGGCGGATGACATGGGCAAGGTGATCAACCCGATGATCGTGGAAGGCCAGATTCAGGGCGGCGTCGCCCAGGGCATCGGCCAGGCCCTGTATGAGCGCGTGGTCTACGATGCCGATGGCCAGTTGCTGACCGGCAGCTTCACCGATTATTGCCTGCCGCGCGCCGATGACATGCCGGATATCCAGGTGATCCTGTGCGAAGTGCCGTGCAAGACCAATCCGCTGGGTGTGAAGGGCGCCGGCGAGGCCGGTGCGGTGGGCGCGCCGCCGGCGGTGATGAACGCGCTGGCCGATGCGCTCGGCGTGCGCCATATCGACATGCCGGCGACGCCGGAACGCATCTGGGAAGTGCTGCAGGCGCAGCAGCCAGCCCAGGCGGCGGAATAAGCCGGGCCGTCGATGCCGCGTGAATATCCCACGGCGCCGCTGGTCGGCCTGGGCGCCGTGGTATGGCGCGACGGCAAGGTGCTGATGATCCAGCGCGGCAAGCCGCCGCGCCAGGGCATCTGGAGCCTGCCCGGCGGTGCCCAGGATTTGGGCGAAACCGTCGAGCAGGGCATCCGGCGCGAATTGCGCGAGGAAACCGGCATCGAGATCGAATTGCTCGGCCTGCTGGCGGTGATCGATTCGGTGCAGCGCGATGCCGAAGGGCGGGTGCTTTACCACTACACGATTGTGGATTATGCCGCGCGCTGGCTATCCGGCGACCTGGTGGCCGGCGACGATGCCGCCGATGCGGCCTGGATCAGCCCGGAAGACCTGGCAAAAATGGAGCTTTGGGAAGAAACCCTGCGCGTGATCGAGCTTTCACGCGCTTTCCTTGGCGAGAGCCGATAAGTTGCCAGTCACAATCGTTTGCTGCGGGCGCTAAGTGTGCTTTATTGGCAGCAGGCATCCACCAGCTATTCTACCCCCAGGGGCGGGAATGAACTTTCCTAAAGGAGCCGGATCGCAGTTCCAGCCGACAAGGTTTGAGGAACGCGGCACGGCGGTCAGCTTTACCACGCCGGCACTCTGCCAGGCCCGAGTCCGTCTCGACAGCCGCGAGCAGCTTGAACTGACGGTTGCGGCTTTCTCCGGCGTGAAGGGCAATTATGTCATCCGCTGGAAGGATGTGCCGGAGATTTTCTCCCTCACGATGCATGACCGTGCGTTGCATGAGGAGATTTTCAAGGCCAATTCCTGCCTGCCGCCCCAGGTGCGCCATGCCACGCTGACGGCGGCCAAGTCCGGCCTGGCCGGGCCGGAAGCGCAGAAGGCGGCCGAGGAGGCGCTGGCCGAAGACGAAAACGAGATGCTGCTGACGCGCTTTTTCCTGTTCAAGGGCGCGCTGGAGAAGATGTCGGGCGGGCAGATCAACCTGAATGTCTCGGATTTTGTCTCCGATCGGGGCCGCGAGCGGATCAAGCATGCCATGGGCGATGTGGCGACCCGGCTGCGCGCCACCACCAACATGCTGTATGACCGCATGGAAAACTGGGGCAACACGATCTCGCCGCTGGGCGTGCCGGGCATGAACAAGGATTGCCGGCTGCGCCGCCTGATCAATGCCATCGGCGCGCTGGAAGACGATCTGATGAAATGGGCGTTCGACGACAAGTCGGAAGCCGCCGAACTGGCCAAGCCGATTGGCCGCATTGCCGGCTTCACCGCCGATTATGCCAATGAGATTGCCGCCTCGGCGATGAAGCCGGGCGATCAGCCGGAACGGGTGCTGGCGAACTGGGACAAGGTGGCGCTGGGCATCGAGAAAGACATCGAGCGGTTGTGGTGGACCGTGGATGGCTGGGAATTTGTGATCCTGTTGTGGGAAGAGGCGCGCGACAAGGACCGCGACATGCAGCGGGCAACGATAACGGAAATTTTCCGAATTCTGCCCATCATCCCTGAAAAGGAAGCGGCGAATCGTCCGAATGCGCAGAATTTGCAGGAAAGCACCAAAATGATGGTGCGGGCGCTGGAAGGCTGGAATACCGGTTCGCTCGATATGGAAATGATGCGACGGGTGGAATCGACCAAGCGGAGGCAGGTATGACCGATCTAGCCTCAGAACTGCGCGATATCGAGCGCAAGCTGTTTGAAATTCCCGACGAGAAGGTGGCGCAGCTTACCTTGCTCATCGAGCGTTCACGCGCCGTGGTCTTGTCGGCCTCGGTGGCCAATGCCGCGCTGGGCACGTTGCGCCCGCGCCTGGTGAAAACCCGGCCGCCGCGTTACCTGACCCTGCAGCGTGTCTTCTGCCATCCTTTCGAGGATTTGCTGGTGATGCCGACGGCCGATGGCGAAAAGCCGGCCGGCCGCATTTCCCGCGCTTCGCTGGCGCCAGCCTGGGAATTCATGCTCGGCTGCCTGGATGCCGATGCGGTGAAGCAGCTGGAAGCCAGCATGCGTTCGGCGCCGGCGCCGGAAATCGGCGCCAGCCACGATCCGCGCATTCCGCGCCTGGGCCTCACTTTGTGGGCCATCGCCGCCACCCGGCTGCGCGATGAATTGCAGCGCGCCGATGCCGATGCGGCAAGGCGGGCCGAACTCAGCGCCAAGCTGGGCGGCGATGCGGTGCTGGAGGATTTGCGCGATATCGCCGATGTGCTGGAACAGGCTGAGGCGGTTGCCAAGCTGCGTGACATTCTCTCGCCCAAGCCGGTTGGCCGCTTGCTGGAACAGCAGGTGGAGGAATTGAAGGCGCTGTATGCCGAAGTGGCGGGCAGCGGCAAGGGCCGGCCCGGCTGCCTGGTGGCGCTGACCATCGCGCGCCTCACCGATGGTTTCCAGGCTTTGCCGGTGTTTGATGCGCTGGATGATTTGCCCAGCGGCATGGCCGGCATGACGCCGGGACAATATGCCCGCGCCATCCTGTCGGGCGATTCCAAACGCTTCTTCGGCGCCGTGTCGCGCACCGATGCTGCCGCGGTGGATGATGCCAAGGTGGCCGACATGGTCGGCGATTTTGTGTCGCTGATCGGCCGCCTGCGCAAGGATGGCATGGCCGAGGGCGCGCAGGCCGAGATGGATGCGGCCAGCCGCCGGCTCAAGGAAATGGTGCGCAGCAATGTGCTGGACGGCATCGACGACACGGTGCTCGGCGGCATCGGCGCCGTGCTGGCGCCGCTGCCGGCGGAAGATCCGGAACAGGCCAAGCAAGCCAGCTTCAATGCCAAGGTGGATGCGGAAAATCGCGTCTATGCCTTGCAGCGGGTCGCCCGTGTCGCCACCGAGATTGGTGCCGACAAGGATGTGAATGGCGCACTCAAGCAGCTCACCACGCAGATCGATGGCACCGGCACGGCTTTGCTGGATGATATCAAGGCCGGCAAGCTGAATGCCGAAGGCCAGGAAGCCGCGCGCACCAAGCTGTTTGCCGCCGTGCGTATGCTGGAACTGGTGGCCGGCAGCCAATATGCCAACCGGCTGATGAAGGATGGCCTGGCAGCGATTGCCCGCATGCCGAAATAATCATTCAGCCCGGCCGCAGCGCCTTCACATCATAGCAGCCCGGCCCGGCGCTGAAGGCGCCGAGTTCGCCGGCCGCCAGCCCGAGAATCAGGGTGTCGCCGCCTTCGCGGTCAATCCCGATCCGCGCATTGAAGGCCTGATGGGCATAGCCGTGTTTGTCATGGATGCGATAGAGCGTGACACCGCCGCGCGTCTCCGGCGTCGCGCCACCGGCAGCCTGGGTGATGCCTGAGCGGATATTGGCGATGCGATAGCCGCCCAGTTCCTGGCCCAGCAGCGGATGCAGCAGCTTTTCGGCGCGGGCCAGAAACTGGATCGTGTCGATATCGCTCTGATTCACCAGTTGATCGGCCAGGCGGTTGAACTGGCCGAGCAGAAGCTGGCCCGGCAAGGCCTTGGCGATGATGCGCGCCAGCGTGATGGTGACATCGCCGACGATATATTCGAAGCCGCGCGGATTGGTGCCTTCCACCTGATGATAGGAAAAATGCGGCCCGACGGTGAAGGCGGCGCGCAAGGCCGGCACCAGGCGCGGATTGCCTTTGTGCCGCGCCAGCATGTTGTCGGCCAGGATCAGCAGCAAAGCCAGATAGGTGCGCAGATCAGCCTCCAGGCCCTTCTGCCGGTTCCAGACATAGAAGCCGTCGCCCACGGTGGAGCGCGCCAGTTCGATCCGCAGGCCGGCTTCGTTGAGCCGCTTGCTGGCGCTGTTGATGGAATATTCCAGCGAGGTGAGCTGTGCCACCTGCTCCAGCGGCGTGTGGCGCGAGAAGCCGACGATATCGAACAGCATCACGGCGCGGCTGCGCGTCTCGGTGACGGCATAGCGCTTGACCAGATTCTCGATCATCGCCGGATTCACATCGGCGCGGCCATTGCCGATGCTGAACGGGATCTCCATGTGAAAGGCGCGGATGCCAAGCAATTTGCAGGCTTGGTTGAAGGTGCCTTCGCCCATCAGGCGGCGGCCCCGGATCAGGCGCGGAAATTCCTCGGCGCGGCCCAACACGTTATAGGGTTCGGAAAAGGCGAAGGAGAGTTGCTGGCCGCGATGGCTCCAGGCGGCCAGGATATGGCGGCCCAGGCGCCAGGATGAATGCAGCACGAAGTCGATCTCGCGCATGCCCTGCCGGACGGCGTCCATCTCGCTCATGCCGCGCCCCGAAACTCCCGAGCCGCATTCCTGATCCGGCCGGGCGGAATTCGCTCAGCCGCGCGCTGCCTGCCTGGCTCTGGCGATCAGCGCATTGGTCGCGCTGTCATGATGTGGCTGGCGGCTGATATCCGTCAACTCCTCCAGGATTGGCCCGGCCAGGCGTTTACCCAGCTCTACGCCCCACTGGTCGAAGGAGTTGATGTCCCACACTATCCCTTGCGTGAATATCCTGTGTTCGTAGAGGGCGATCAGTTTGCCGAGGTGAAACGGATCGATCTGCGGCAGCACGATCATGCTGCTCGGGCGGTTGCCGGTGAACACCTTGTGCGGGGCGAGTCGTGCCACGCCAGCTTCGTCCATTCCACTCTGGCGCAGATCGGTTTCCACCTGCGCCAGGTCGCGGCCCAGCATCAGGGCTTCGGCTTGTGCCAGCGCATTGGCCACCAGCATGGCGTGATGCCGGCCGAGCGGATAGCGGCTGCGCAGCGGCAGGATGAAATCCGCCGGCACGATCTGCCGGCCCTGGTGCAGCAATTGATAAAAGGCATGCTGGCCATTGGTGCCGGGTTCGCCGAACAGCAGCGGCCCGGTGGTGTAATTCACCCGGCGGCCCCAGCGATCCGTGCTCTTGCCGTTGCTCTCCATGTCGGCCTGCTGCAAATATGCCGGCAGGCGCGCCAGGCCCTGGTCATAGGGCAGCACTGCCAGCGCTTCCAGGCCGAGGAAATTGATATTCCAGATGCCGGCCAGCGCCAGCAGCACCGGCAGGTTCTGCTCCAGCGGCGCGGTGCGGAAATGCTGATCCATGGCATGGGCGCCGGCCAGCAGGGCGCGGAAATTCGCCATGCCGATGGCCAGCGCAATCGGCAGGCCGATGCTGGACCACAACGAATAGCGGCCGCCGACCCAATCCCAGAAACCAAGCCGGCGTTCCTCGGCGATGCCGAAGGCCGCCACGGCCTTGGGCGCGGCTGAAACGGCAATGAAATGTGCCGCCCAATCGGCTTCCGGCCCCAGCCTGGTTTGCAGCCAGTGCCGGGCGCTTTCGGCATTGGCCATGGTTTCCTGAGTGGTGAAGGTTTTGGACGCGATGATGAACAGTGTGGTGGCTGCATCCAGCGGCGCCAGGGCGCGGGCCAGATCGGCGCCATCCACATTGCTGACAAAGCTGATGCCCAGGCCGGGCGCATGATCGGCTGCCAGTGCATCCACCACCATGCGCGGGCCGAGATCGGAACCGCCGATGCCGATTGCCACCACATGGCGGAAAGGCTGGCCGGCGGCGCCGCGCCATACCGGCTCCAGCGGCGCATTGCCGCGTAGCGCCGTCACCATGTTTTCCATGCGGGTCAATTCGGCCTGCACCTGCGGCACCAGGTCGGTGCCATCCACCACCAGGCTGGCAGCAGGCGGCAGGCGCAGGGCGCTATGCAGCACGGCGCGGTCTTCGGTGGTGTTGATACGGGCGCCGGTAAACATCTCGGCGCGCCAATGTTCCAGCTTGGCCGCGCGCGCCAGATCAAGCAGCAGGCGCAATGTCTCGCCGCTCAGCCGCTGGCGCGAAAGATCCAGCAGCAGGTCGCCGCAGGCCCAGGAGAAATTGTCGCCGCGCTGCGCATCGGCAGCAAACAACCCGGCCAGCGTGGTGCCGGCGGCGGCCTGTGCCTCGGCATGGGCGGCCAGCGCCTGCCAGGCAGCGGTTTCATCTATGCGGGGCGGCGGCGCTTGGGTCATGACATCACGGCTGCTTGGGCATCAGGTGATCACATCGGGGCCGGCGCGGCCGGTGCGGCGGCGCAGGCCGAGCAGGCTTTCGGCGAAATCAATCAGCGGCGCCAGCTTGTGCTGCACATCCTGCTGCTGCTGTGCCGGATCGGACTCGAACATTTCAAAATAGAGCCGCACCGTGGCGCCTTGCGTGCCGGTACCGGAAAGCCGCGCCACAAAGCGCGCCGCCTCGCCACAGATCACGCGCAGGCCCTGGCCCTTGCTGATGCTGCCATCCACCGGATCGGTATAGGCGAAATCATCGGCCTGGGTGATGGTCAGGTCGGCAATATGCTGGCCGGGCAGCCCGGGCAGGGCCTGGGCCAGCGCCTGCATCGCTGCCTGGGCCTCGGCGCTGTTCACCGCCTCGTAATCATGGCGCGAATAATAGTGGCGGCCATATTGCCGCCAATGCTGCGCCAGGATGGCCGCCACCGGCTCGCGGCGTTTGGCCAGGATGTTGAGCCAGAACAGCACCGCCCACAGGCCGTCCTTCTCGCGCACATGATTCGACGAGGTGCCGTAGCTTTCCTCGCCGCAGATCGTGATGCGGCCGGCATCCAGCAGGTTGCCGAAGAATTTCCAGCCGGTCGGGGTTTCGAAACAGGGAATACCGAGCTGCGCGGCCACCGTATCGGCGGCGCGGCTGGTCGGCATGGAGCGGGCGATGCCGGTTATGCCATCGGCATAGCCGGGTGCCAGCCGGGCATTGGCAGCCAGCACCGCCAGGCTGTCGGATGGGCTGACCGCGATGCCGGGGCCCAGGATCATGTTGCGGTCGCCATCGCCATCGGAGGCGGCGCCGAAATCCAGCCCCGGCATCAGCGCCACCAATTCCTCGGCATGGGCCGGATTGGGATCGGGATGACCACCGCCGAAATCCGGCAGCGGCTGGGCATTCATCAGCACATCCTCGGGCGCGCCCAGCATGTCCACCAGCACGCGGCGGGCATAGGGGCCGGTCACGGCATGCATGCCGTCGAAGCGCATGCGGTAGCCGCTGCGCAGCAGATCGCGAATGGCATCAAAATCGAACAGCTTTTGCAGCAGGGCGGCGTGATCGGCCACTGGATCGATGAGGCTCACCGTCATGTCGCCGAGCCGGGTTTCACCCACGGCATCCAGGCCGATATCGGGCGCGTCCAGGATCAGGTAGCGGTCGATCTGCTGGCTGCGCTGGTAGATCGCCTCGGTCACCGCTTCGGGCGCCGGGCCGCCATTGGCGATATTGAACTTGATGCCGAAATCGCCATCCGGGCCGCCGGGATTGTGGCTGGCCGACAGCACGATGCCACCCTGGGCGCCATACTGCCGGATCACCGCCGAGGCGGCCGGGGTGGAAAGCAGGCCGCCCGCGCCCAGGATGACACGGCCGATGCCATTGGCCGCCGCCATGCGCAGGATGATCTGCACGGCTTCGCGGTTGAAATAACGGCCATCGCCGCCCAGCGCCAGCAGGCCGCCGCGCAAGCCAGGCTGAGTGTCGAACAGCGATTGCACAAAGGCTTCCAGATAGCCGGGGCGCTGGAACTCGCTCACCTTTTTGCGCAGGCCGGAAGTGCCTGGCTTCTGGCCGGCGAAAGGCGTGATGGCAACGCTGCGGATGGTCATGCGGTCGGGTCTTTTCAGTTCTGCTTCAGGCGGCTGACCATGTCATAGCGCGCCTGGCTGGCCGCCATCAGGATCACGGTATGCAGGCTGGCAACGCCATGTTTGATGGTCACGCCACGGCAGAGCGGCCCGCTATTGATGCCGGTGGCGACAAACACCGCGTCATCGCTCTTGACCAGTTCCTGGCCGGAGAGCCAGCGCGTGCTGTCGAGGCCGAAAGCCGTCACCTTGGCGGCTTCGTCGTCGCTCTGCGGATCGACGCGGCCGAAAAATTCGCCACCCATGGCGCGGGTGAAGATCGCGGTGATGATGCCTTCCGGCGAGCCGCCGGTGCCGAACAGCGCATCCACCGGGCTGGCCGGGTCCACCGCCATGAAGGCGCCGGCCACGTCGCCATTCTCCTGCAGCATGGTGCGCGCCCCGGCGGCATGAATTTCCTTGATCATGGCGTGGTGCCGCTTGCGGTTCAGCACAAAGATGCGCAATTCGCGTACCGGCTTGTTCAGTGCCGCCGCCAGGGCTTCCAGCTTCTGCGCCACGCTCCATTGCGGCTGCACCTTGCCCTTTGCCGCCGCCGGCAGCACCAGCTTGTCCATGTAGAAGCTGGGGCCGAGATCGAACATTGCGCCGCGCGGCGCCAGCGCCATCACCGCCATGGAATTGTCGACGCCATTGGCCATGTTGGTGGTGCCTTCGATCGGATCGACGGCGATTTCGATTTCGGGTTCGGCGCCGAGCGCGGCCTGGCCGATACGTTCGCCGCGATAGAGCAGCGGCGCATTGTCCTTCTCGCCTTCGCCGATCATCACCACGGCATTGATGTTGATCTCGCCCAAAGCCTTGCGCATCGCCTCCACGGCGGCGCCATCGCCGGCTTCCTTCTCGCTGCGGCCGACCCAGTCATGGGCGGCCAGCGCCGCTGCCTCGGTGACAAGGCGCAGGGCGAAGGGGAAATCGGCACGGGCAAACGGGCTCGGCATCATGGCACTCCATCTCGGGCATTGGCTTTATCGTCTGGGAATACGGCAAAATTCTGCCCACGCCAAGGCGGCGCGATGGAATTTGCCCGGATTGCGGATGAAAGGGGAGGGTTACTGGTCGAAGCGGCGGCGCCAGAATTCCTGGCTCTGGCGTTCGCCGATATCGCAGCCCTTGGCATAGCCACCGCCGGCCTGGGCCAGACGGAACTGCGCCGCTTGCGGATTGAGCCGCACTGGCGGCCCGGCCTGGCCCCATTGCTGCGGCACCACGGGGGCCGAGGCGATTTCCAGCACCAGCTTGCGGCGCACGGCTTCGTGGAAAGTGTCAAACCCCTCGGCCACCACCACGAAGGAGCCGGGGCCGCCGATGACGCAGCCTTCATAATAGCGGTCCAGGTCTTCCAGCACCGGCATGCCCCAGGGATTGGGGCGGTCATTGATGATCGGCAGGCCGTTGATCACGATGCCGGCAGCCAGTGCCTGATCGCGCGCCAGGTCCACCCGGGGGCCGGCATTGTTCGGGCCGTCGCCGGAAATATCCAGCACCCGGCGCAGGCCCTGGTAGGGCGAGGCGGCAAAACGCGGCATGGCGGCGGTGATGGCGCCGCTGATGCTGGTGCGGCGGCCGATGCGGATCGGCGCCTCCAGCAGCCGGGCCGAGACTGCCTGGGCGCTGCCCAGATCGCTGATCAGGGTCCAGTCCAGCACCTGATTATGGGTGAAGTCGTCGGCCCATTCAAAATAGGCCACGGCAATACGGCCATGGATGCCGCCACGAATGGCCTTGACCACCTGCGGATCGATCAGCGCCTTGGCATAGCCTTCACGCTGCAAGCGGGCCTCGTCGGGATCGACACTGCCGGAGATGTCGATGGCAAGCAGCAATTCCAGGTCAACAGGCTGCCTTTCGCCGGCCGCCTGGGCGGTCGCGGGAGGGGAAAGCATACCCGGCACAAACAAAGCCAGGGTCATAACCACAAGCCAGCGCCATTGCATGGCCCCGAGTCTAGTCCGGCTGCGGCAAAGCGTCCAGAACAGATTGCGGCCCTGGACAGGCCGGTTTGCCGGCGCCATGCTCCGGCCATGACCGACATCCTGCATACTGAAGTCGCCATTGTTGGCGGTGGCCTGGCCGGCCTGACGCTGGGTATCGCCCTGGCGCGCCATGGCGTGGATACCGTGGTGGTGGACCGGGAAGACCCGGCCCGCGCCCTGGCCGCCGGTTTTGACGGCCGGGTTTCCGCCATCGCCCTGGCATCGCAGCGTATGCTGTCTGCCATCGGCCTGTGGCAGCATGTGAGTGAAGCCCAGCCGATGTGGGATATCCGGGTTTCGGATGGCTCGTCGCCGCTTTTTGTGCATTACGACCATGCCGTGCTGGGCGATGACCCGTTTGGCTGGCTGGTGGAAAACCGTGTCATGCGCCAGGCCCAGCAGGCGGCATTGGCCGATCTGCCACGCCTGCGCCTGCTGGCGCCCCAGGGCGTGACGCAGATGGGCGTAACAGAGGTGGATTTCGGCCAGCCTGGTTCGGGTGCAGCGGCCCGGCTGGTGCTGGGCGATGGCCGCGAATTGCGCGCCCGCCTGGTGGTCGGTGCCGATGGGCGCGGCTCGGCAATGCGCCAGGCCGCCGGCATCAAGACCGTGGACTGGGCCTATCGCCAGACCGGCATTGTCTGCACCGTCTGTCATGAAAGGCCTCATCACGGCGTGGCACAGGAGCGTTTCCTGCCTGCCGGCCCCTTCGCCATCCTGCCGATGACCGATGATGCCGAGGGGCAGCATCGCTCATCGCTGGTCTGGACCGAGCCGCCGGAACGCGCGGCGGCGATCCTGGCACTCGACGATGCCGGTTTCGTCGCCGAAATGCAGCAGCGTTTCGGCAATCATTTCGGCGCCCTGGAAGCAACCGGGCCACGCTGGTCCTATCCGCTCAGCTTCATGCATGCCGAACGTTATGTCGATCATCGTCTGGCCCTGGTCGGCGATGCTGCCCATGGCATCCATCCGATCGCCGGCCAGGGCCTCAATCTCGGCCTGCGCGATGTCGCGGCGCTGGTTGAGGCGGTGGTGCTGGCGCGCCGGCTCGGGCTCGATCCCGGTCAGGCCGATGTGCTGGAAGGTTACGAGGATTGGCGCCGGGTCGATACCCTGGTGCTTTCCGCCGTCACGGACGGGCTGACACGGCTGTTTTCCAACGACTTCGCGCCGATCAAGCTGGCGCGCGATCTCGGCCTGGGCTTAGTGCAGCATATCGGCCCGGCCAAAAGTTTCTTCATGCGCCACGCCATGGGCGATGTCGGTAAATTGCCGAAATTGCTGCGCGGCGAGGTGGTCTGACGGGCTCAGCGCGGTTCGCGGCGCAGGCCGCGCTGCTCCAGCGCGGCAAGATAGGCGGCCCAGAGCTGGTCCTGATCGTGGCCGCGATCATAGAAATATTCCCAGCTATAGATGCCGGTATCATGCAGGTCGTCGAATTTCAGCCGCACGGCATAACTGCCCACCGGCTCGATGCCGATGATGTTGACATGGCGGCGGCCGCCGATATAGCTGCGTTGATGCGGGCCATGGCCCTGCACTTCGGCCGACGGGCTTTCGACGCGCAGGAATTCCGCCGTGAAGCGGAAGGATTTGCCATCGGCGAAATCCACTTCCATCGCCTTGTCCTGTGATTTCAGGCGCAATTCCACACAGGCCGGGCGGCCGGCGCGGTTATACGGCGAAGCTTGATCAAGCATGGCTCAGGCCGGGCCGTCGGCCAGCTGGCGGGCTTCGTCCACCAGCATGATCGGGATGCCATCGCGGATCGGAAAGGCCAGTTGCGCCTTGTCGCTGATCAGTTCATTGGCCTCGCGATCATAGCGCAATGTCGCCTTGGTCAGCGGGCAGACCAGCAATTCCAGCAGCTTCGGGTCCACCGCTGCCGGCGGTGTCGTGGCCGGCATGGTGGAGGCGGCGGCGGGGCTCTGGCTGTCAGCGGACATGATGGCTCTCCGGAGGGCGCGGCAAAAGGTCAGTTCAGGCGGCTGGCCGGGCCGCTGGGGCGTTCCAGCAAAGCCATTTCCAGCAGGGCGGTGAGCAGGCCGCCGCGCTGGGCCAGGCTATCGGCTTCCAGCATGGCCTGTTTTTCGCTCGGCGCGAAGGGGCAGATCATCGCCAGCGAATGCACCAGCGTCTCATCCCCGGCGGCATCGATGGCGGGCCAGTCGGCCGGCAGGTTATGGCGGTCGAGATAGCTGCGCAACGCGGCGATCAGGCGCGGCCGGTCGATCTGCCCGTTCGGCGCCGGGGCCAGATCAGTGGCAAAGCCGGCATAATCCGCCATCACCTGGCGATAGGGCAGGGTCATCGGCAATTCCCCGGTCACGGTGAAGCGGCAGACACCGCGCAAGGTGATCAGGATGCGGCCATCATCGGTATCTACCGAGGCATTGATGCGGCCCAGGCAGCCGGTGCGGTAGACCGCCGGGCGGCTGACCCGGCTGGCGGCATCCTGCGGCTGGATCATGCCGATCAGGCCCGAGCCGGCCAGGGCATCGCGGGTCATCGCCAGATAACGCGGCTCAAAGATGTTGAGCGGCAACATGCCACGCGGCAGCAGCAGCACGCCGGTCAGCGGAAAGATCGGGATCGTGGCGTCCAGCGCGTCGGGATCGGTGATGTCCGCAGCCGGTTCCGTCATGCGAACAGGATCGAGGAGAGACGGCGCCGCGCGTCGATCACCAGCGGGTCCATCGGGCCGAGCGCCTCGAAAATCTTCACCAGTTGTTTGCGTGCTGCCTCGTCATTCCACTTGCGGTCGCGCTTCACCAGATCGAGCAACTGATCGAGCGCTTCCTGCTGGCGATTGGCACCCAGCAAGGCCACGGCATAATCATAGCGCGCCTGATGATCCTGCGGATCGGCAGTTACCTTGGCTTCCAGCCCGGCCAGTTCACCGGCGGCACCGGCGCTTTCCTGCGCCAGTTGCAGCGCCGAGCGCGCCGAGGCGACATCCGGATGATTTTCCTGCCCGGGCGGCAGCTGGGCGAGGATTTCCTCCACCGCCTCGAATTCGCCAAGCCCGACCATGGCGCGTGCCAGGCCACCCAGGGCGGCGGGATTTTCCGGCTCGCTGCCCAGCGCGCCGGAGAAGGCTTCGCCCGCAGCGGCCCAATCCTGCGCCGCCAGCGCGGCCTTGCCGGCTTCGATCAGTTGCACGGCCTCGCTGTCGCCCACCGCTTCGCCCACCACCTGCTCGATGAATTTCTTGAGCTGGCTATCCGGCAGTGCGCCGACAAAACCATCCACCGGCTGGCCCTTGGAGAAGGCATACACCGCCGGGATCGACTGGATGCGCAATTGCTGCGCCAGCGGCTGGTTGCGCGGATCGTCGATATTGACCTTGACCAGTTTGAACTTGCCCTTGGCGGCGATGGCAGCTTTTTCCAGCGCCGGGCCAAGCTGCTTGCAGGGGCCGCACCATGGCGCCCAGAAATCCACCAGCACCGGCTGCTGCATTGAAGTCTGCACCACATCCTGCATGAAGGTGGTGATGTCGACATCCTTCACCAGGTCGGCAGTGTTTGATGGCTGCTGGCCCAGAGACGGTTGCCCGGGGGCGGCACCAAAGGTGAGGCTGGTCGGTTCCATGTCACTACAATCCAGTTCAAAGCCGGGGGCATGCCCGGAAGGTTCGGCAGCTTTATACCGTCCATGACATAATGCTCGGGGGGCAAAATGCCAACACCCTGTCTTCGCCTAAATTTTCACCATTCCGCCAGCAGGAAAGCCACTTGCCGCACTAACACGCTCAATATCAGGGGTTTAGGACTGGTATGCCTTTTGCTTAAGCCAGCGTGTAAACCTGCAAACCTGCGTCGGCCGGTCTCGCGATTGGCCATCCTCCCCTCGGGGCCATTTCCCTGGCCCGGCTTTTCGTAGGCTTGATGTCGATAGAGCGTGTCGATCTGGTCTGGCTGCTGGTGGCCACCTGCATGATCTTCGTGATGCAGGCGGGGTTCTGCTGTCTGGAAAGCGGCTTTGTGCGGGCCAAGAACAGCATCAACGTGGCGCTGAAGAATCTGGTCGATTTCTGCATTGCCGGCCTGCTGTTCTGGGCGTTGGGTTTTGCCCTGATGTTCGGCGCCAGCAGCAATGGCTGGTTTGGCGCTTCGGGCTGGCTGTTCGATCCGCGCGGCGATGCCTCGGTCGGCGCCTTCATGCTGTTTCAGCTCATGTTCTGCGGCACCGCCGCCACCATCGTTTCCGGGGCGGTGGCGGAACGGGTCGCCTTCGGCTCCTATATCATCATCACCGTGGTGATCTCGGCGCTGATCTATCCGATCTTCGGCCATTGGGCATGGAATGCCGGCCAGTTCGGCGGCGCGCCGGGCTGGCTGGTCGATCTGGGTTTCATCGATTTCGCCGGCTCCACCGTGGTGCATTCGGTCGGTGGCTGGGTGGCGCTGGCGGCCATCATGGTGGTGGGGCCGCGCATGGGCCGGTTCAAGCAGGGTGTGGCGATGATCCGTGGCCATGATCTCACCATGTCCACCCTGGGCGTGATGCTGTTGTGGTTCGGCTGGTTCGGCTTCAATGGCGGCAGCACCCTGGCAATGTCGGCGGATGTACCCGGCATCCTGGTCAATACCACGCTGGGCGGCTGTGCCGGCGGCGTGGCCGGGTTGATTGCCTCGCGGCTGATGTATCCCCTGCCGCGCGTGGAGGATTTCCTCAATGGCACGGTGGCCGGCCTGGTGGCGATCACCGCCAATTGCCACAATACCTCGGTGCTGTCGGCGGTGCTGATCGGCGGCATCGGCGGTGTGATCGCGCTGCTGGCCAGCCAGTGGCTGGAACGCCTGCGCATCGACGATGCGGTGGGTGCCGTGCCGGCGCATCTCGGCGCCGGCATCTGGGGTACCCTGGCTGTGGCGCTGTTCGGCGATCCCGCTGCCTGGCCGGTGGCGCATGACCGCATCACCCAGTTCGGCGTGCAACTGACCGGTGTGGCGGCCGCCGGTCTCTACTGTTTCGGTTTAACTTATGTAGTGTTGCGCATCATCGACCATTTCATGCCGCTGCGGGTGTCGCCGGAAGCGGAACAGGTCGGCCTCAATCAGGCCGAACACGGCGCCACCTCGGCGATGCTCGATCTGGTCAACGATATGGAGCGCCATCGCCTCGAAGGCCGGTTCGATACGCCGGTGACGGCCACGATCGGTTCCGAGGTGGAGCCGATTGCCCTGCAATATAATCGTGTGATCCAGCGCGTGAACCGTGATTCCGAACGGCTGCGCCGGGTGATCGAGGCGTTGAAACGCGCCAAGGCCGATGCGGAAGCGGCGAACCAGGCCAAGACCGCCTTTCTCGGCAATATGAGCCATGAATTGCGCACGCCGCTGAATGCCATCATCGGCTTTTCGGAAATTCTCACCGGCGAGTTATTCGGCCGCCTCGGCGATGAGCGCTACAAGGATTATGCCGCCGATATCCTGGCCAGCGGCAAGCATCTGCTCAGCCTGGTCAACGATCTGCTCGACCATACCCGCATCGAAGCCGGCCGCGTTGAGCTGACCGAGGAGGAGATCAATCTGCATGATCTCTGCCGCGCCGTGCTGCGCATGCTGCAGGACCGCGCCGCCGCTGCCGGCATCGTGCTGGAAACCGACCTGCCCGAGGATTTGCCCGATCTGCGCGCCGATGAGCGGGCATTGCGCCAGATGCTGCTCAATCTGCTCGGCAATGCCATCAAGTTCACGCCCAAAGGTGGCCGGGTCACGCTCGGGGCTGAAATGGAGGCAGATGGCCGTTTCGCCATCTGGGTGCTGGATACCGGCATCGGCATGAAGCGCGAGGATGTGCCGCGCGCGCTGGAGCCGTTTGTGCAGTTGCATCACCATCTGTCGAAAAGCTATGGCGGCGCCGGGCTCGGTCTGCCGCTGGTGCAATCGCTGATGCGGCTGCATCATGGCTCGCTCACCATCGATAGCCGTGAAGGCGCCGGCACGCTGGTCACCTTACGGTTTCCGCGCCAGCGTGTGGTCGATCTCGCTGCGGTGTCGTAGCCGGTTCGTCTGTGCTACATTGCCGCCAGCAGGAGGCGGCGATGCGCTTGAATGTGAATGGCCGGGAATATGATGTGGCGGCGGAAGACGATATGCCGCTGCTGTGGCTGCTGCGCGATCTGCTTAATCTGACCGGCACCAAATATGGCTGCGGCATCGCGCAATGCGGCGCCTGTACCGTGCTGGTGGATGGCGCGGCGGTGCGTGCCTGTTCACTGCCGGCCGGCGCGGTCGGCATGGGCAAGATCGTCACCATCGAAGGGTTGGATGCCAATGCGCTGCATCCGGTGCAGCGCGCCTGGGCCGAGATCGATGTGCCGCAATGCGGCTATTGCCAGTCTGGCCAGATCCTGGCCGCCGCCGCCTTGCTGGCGCAAATACCGGCGCCCAGCGATGCCGAGATTGATGCCGCCATCAGCAATATCTGCCGCTGCGGCACTTATCCGCGCATCCGCCGCGCCGTGCATCGCGCGGCGGCACTGGCCAAGCAATAGGGGCTGGCCTCAGTTCCGCTCCATAGTCCGTCATGGTACGCGAAGGCGTATCATCCACGTGTTTTGTTCAACTGATTGGCGTAAAAAGGAACTCGTGGATGCCCCGCCTGCGCGGGGCATGACGATCTTTGTGGAGGCTGAAACCGCCATTGCCGCTCAGGCGGCGAAATTCACTTCGCAGCGGCCCAGGCCCTCGATCTCCACTGCCACCGCATCGCCCGGATTGGCCGGCTGCATCGGGCAATAGGTGCCTGTCATCACCACATCGCCTTCGCGCAGCGGCAGGCCGATCTTCGCCTGCTTGGCGGCCAGCCAGGCCAGGGCGTTGATCGGGTTGCCCCATACGGCGGCGCCGGTGCCCTGGCCGATCACATTGCCATTGCTGGTCAGCGTGCCGGTGGCACGGCGCAGGTCCAGCCCTGCCAGCTTGCGTGCCACGGCACCGAGCACGAAGAAAGAGCCGCTGACATTGTCGGCCACCAGATCGACGATCTTGAAATCATTGTTGCGGATGCGGCTATCCACCACTTCGATGGCCGGCACCACATAGCCCACGGCGCGCAATGCATCCACCAGGGTCGGGTTGGGCATGTCCAGGTCACGGTCCAGCACCACCGCCACTTCGGCTTCCAGGCGCGGCTGGATCAGCCGGCCGGCCGGGATGCTGTCGCCGTCATTCAGCACCATGTCGTGATACAGCATGCCATAGGTCGGCGCGTCGATGCCGAACATCTTCAGCGCACCCGGGCTGGAGGTGCCGATCTTGCGGCCGATCAGGCGCCGGCCGCCATTGATGAAATGCTCGCGGTTGGCGCGCTGCACGGCATAGGCGATGCGCAGATCGTCGGCGGTGCCGAGCAGGTCGCGCACCGGATCGCAGGCGGTGGCGCTGGCCTCGGCCTGGCGCAGGCGTTCGGCGGCTTCCTGGATGCTGGGATGCGTGTCGATTGTCATGAATGATATCTCCGAGAATTACAGGCCGGCGAGGCGGTTGGTTTCGGCTTCGGCATGGCCGAGCCGGGCGCCGGCAGCGAGGATTTCGCCCCAGGTGGTGCGATCAATCGGGATGCCGCCGGCATCGCGTGTGTTGCGCGTGCGGCGTTCCGGCTCGCCGGCCACCAGCACTTCGCCGCTTGTATTGTCGGGCGCTGGCGGCGAGGCTTTCACCCAGTCGATAAATGCCTGGGCTTCATCCTGCCAGCTTTCGGCGCCACCCAGCTTGGCCGGGTCGAACACGATGCTGAGCATGTTGTTGGTGATGGTGCCGACATCCCAGTTGTTGCGCCCGGTACCGCCGCCGCTGAGCGGGCCGGAGAGCAATTCGGCAATCAGCGCCAGGCCATAACCCTTATGTTCGCCGAAGGCACGGATCGCGCCGCTCGGCTTGTTGAACATCACATGCGGGTCCACCGTGGGGTTGCCCTGGGCATCGATCAGGATACCGGGCGCTACGGTCTCGCCCTTGTTCATCGCCACGCGCACCTTGCCCATGGCGATGGTGCTGGTCGCCATGTCGAGCACGATGGGTTCGCTGCCATGCGGGCCGGGAATGGCGCAGCAATAGGGATTGGTGGCGAAGCGCGCATCCGAGCCGCCGAACGGCGCCACCAGCGGCGAGCGGTTCACCACATTGACATAATGGGTCGAGATCATGCCGGCAGCGGCGCATTGCTCGCCCCAATGACCGATGCGGCCGATATGGTGGCTGTTACGCAGCGACAGGACGCAGACGCCATGCTGGCGCGCCCGCTCGATGGCGATCTCCATGGCCTCATGGCCGATCACCTGGCCATAGCCCATGCCGCCATCCACCGTCACCAGCGCCCCGGCATCCACCGCGATCCGCGCCTGCTGATTCACCACCAGGCGCTTTTCATGCACCGCCAGCCAGTATTGCGGCAGCATGCCGACGCCGTGGCTGTCATGGCCGCTCAGATTGGCCAGCACCAGATTGTCGGCCACCAGCCCGGCCTCGCGCGCATCACTGCCGCCGGCACGGCACACGGCGCGCACGGCGGCGCGCAGGGCATCGGCTTGAACGCTCACATACTCGGCCATGTTTCCTCCTGGCTCGCGGCTTGCCGCCCGCAGATTTCGGGCATGCCGCCTTCTGGGATTTGCATCCGGGTGTATCGCAAAGCCCAGGTTGCCGCAATCGGCCTTGCCGCCTGGAAAACCTGGGTGGAAAACCCGGGAGAATACCGGGCCGGCATTTGACTGCCGTCAGGCCTTCCGGCATGCTCCGCGCCATGAAAGCCATCCCCCTGCTGCTTGCTGCCGGCCTGCTCGCTGCCTGTTCCTCAGCCCAGGAGGAGATGGCCTTACGCGGCCAGAAGGAATTGATCGGCCTGCCGGAAGCGCAATTATTCGCCTGTGCTGGCGAGCCGACGGCGCGCAACCGGGAAAACGGTACCAGCCTGTACAGCTATTTCCGCGAAAGCACCGCCTCGGCGCAGATGAGCGTGGAGCGCGATAGCTCGCCGCTCTCGCGTACCCCTGGCGCCTATGAGTATTTCCGCTATTGCGAAACCACCTTTGCAGTGCGCCAGGGTCGTGTGGTGGATATCGCCATGAAGGGCCGCACCGCCACCGGGCGGGAAACCCTGGTGGCCTGCGGCCAGATCGTCGAACGCTGCCTCAAGGCACGGCCTTAACCGGCAGCGGCCGGCTCTCCGCTTCGTGACCCGGCTTCGGCTTGCCTGAGCCGGGCCGGCGCGCCACTCTCTCGCCATGCAGATGCCCTGGCATGAACGCGATGGCCGTATTTCCCCGCTCAAGGCGGTGTGTTTCGCCGCGCTCTGGCTGCCCGGGCTGTGGCTGGCCTGGCGGATTTATGCCGGTGATCTCGGGCCTCGGCCGCTGGATGAACTGATCCATGAAACCGGGCGCTGGACGGTGTGGCTGCTGCTCGGCTCGCTGGCCGTCACGCCGCTGCGCCGGCTGCTGGATTGGCCCGGCCTGATCCGGCTGCGGCGCCAGATCGGGGTGGCCGCGCTGGCCTATGCCCTGGCCCATCTGGTGCTTTATGTGCTGGATCAGAACGGCGATCTCGCCAAGGTGCTGAGCGAAATCTGGCTGCGTTTCTATCTCACCATCGGCTTTGTCGCGCTGCTCGGGCTGTCGGCGCTTGGGCTGACCTCGTTTGATGCCGCGATCCGCAGGATGGGCGGCAAGGCCTGGGGTCGGCTGCATCGCATCGTCTACCTGCTGGCGGTGCTGGCCCTGGTGCATTACCTGCTGCAGGCCAAGCGCGAGATCGATCCGCCGCTGCTGCAGGTTGGCCTGTTCGCCTGGCTGATGCTGTATCGCCTGGGCTACGCGCTGGGCCGGCTGCGGCAGCCACTGGAGATTTGGCTGCTGGCGCCGCTGGCGGCGCTGGTGGCGGCATTGGCGGAAATCGGCTGGGCTGCCTGCTGCACGCAATTGCCGTGGCAGCGGCTCTGGGCCGCCAATCTGATGTTCGATTTCCGCATTGCGCCGGCCTGGCTCACTCTTGGTGCGGCCTTGCTGGTGGCGGCTTTGGCGAGCCTGCGGGCCAGTTCACGCCGGCAATCCCGAGCAAAACCGCCGCCAGGCCCAGCGGCAGCGCACCGCTCACCGGCTCGTGCAGCAGCAGGGCGCCCAGCGTCATCGCGCTGATCGGGTTCAGCGCCACCGTCACCGCCACCTGGGTCGGGCTGGCATGGGCCAGGCCCAGGCTCCAGAGATAGAAGATCAGCGCCGCGCCGACGATGCCGAGATAGAGGATGGCAAGCCAGGCCGTGTTGCTCAGCGCCGCAGCAGCGTCGCGTGACGGTGCATCCCAGGCCAGCAGATTGAGCAGCACGGCACCGGCCAGCATGGCCCAGCAAGTGAAGCCGAGCGCCCCGAGCCGGGCCATATAGGGCCGCGCCAGGGCATTGAACACCGCGCCGGTCAGCGCCGTGGCCAGCATCAGCAGATCGCCGCGCCAGGCTTCGGGCGGTGCCGCCAGGTCGCGGCCGGATAGCAGGGCCAGGCCGACGCCGAACAGCGCCAGCAGCACGCCGCCGAATTTCCAGGCATTGAGGCTTTCGCGCCCGAGCAGGGCCGCCACCAGCAGGGTGAGGAAAGGCAGGGTGGCCAGCGTCAGGGCGCCGCGGGCTGCCGTGGTATAGGCCAGGCTGGCGCTGAACAGGGCCGGAAACAGCGCGAAGAACAATGCCCCCAGCAGCAAGACCGGCAGCCAGTCGCGCCGCGCCGGCCGCGCCGCCGCGCCCCGTTGCCACAGCAATACCAGCAGCCCCAGCGCCACCGCGCCCAGGCCATAGCGCAAAGCCGCCAGCGCCACCGGGCCGATTTCGGCCACCGCCAGGCGGGTGGCGACCACGGCGCTGCCGCCGAGCAGGCTGGACAGGCAGGCGGCGGCCAGGCCGAGCCAGGGGCGGCGCCCGGCAGCATTGGTGAGGGATGGGGCGGCAGCAGACATGGCAGACTCGGTTCCAGCTTTTGGCTTGCGGCATTCTGCCTGCTGCCGCATCATCATGGAAACGAATGTATAAGATATAATTGATCAAGGAAATTGATGAATGGAAACCCGGCTGGACCCCGATCTGCTGCAAGCCTTTGTGGCGGTGCTGGATAGCGGCGGCTTCACGGCGGCCGGCCGCGCGCTGAACCGCACGCAATCGGCGGTCAGCATGCAGGTGCAACGGCTGGAGGCGGTGGCCGGTGTGCGGCTGCTGGAACGCGGCCGGCGCCGCCCGGCGCCCACCCCGGAAGGCGAAGCGATGCTGGGTTATGCGCGCCGCATCCTGGCCCTCAACGAGGAAGCGTTGCGCAGCGTGGCGCGGCCGGATTTGCGTGGCCGGGTGCGGCTCGGCGTGATGGCGGATTACTCCGCCACCCTGGTGCCGCCGATCCTGAGCCGTTTCGCCGTCAGCCATCCCGGCATCGAGGTGGAAGTGCATACCGGCCTGACGGCGGAAATGCCGCGCCGGCTAGGCCGCGATCTTGACCTTGCCATCGTGATGCATCCAGCAGCCTTGCCGGTCGAGGCGATGGGCGGCGAATTGCTGCGTTTCGAGACGCCGCTCTGGGGTGGCGCCCGCCAGCATGCCGTGCATCTGCGCCGGCCGCTGCCCTTGGCGCTGGCGCCCAGCGGCTGCCTGTTCCGCGCCTGGGCTATCGAGGCACTGAATCAGGCCGGCATACCCTGGCGCATGGCCTATATGAGCGCCAATTACGCCGCGCTGGAAGCGGCGGTACGCGCCGGCCTGGCAGTCTCCGTGTTCAAGGCCGGCACCATGGCGCGCGATCTGCACAGCCTCGGGGCGGCGGAGGGTTTGCCGGCTTTGCCACGGGCAGCAATCTGCCTGCACCAGCCGGCACGCCGCCTGGCTGCCGCCGCCCAGGCCTTGCAAGGCCATATCAGGGAAGCATTGGCCGATGCGTCCGTTGCGCAATCGGCAATTGTGGCGACCGGCCAGGGCGGATAATATCCGCGCTGGGCAAATCCATGGGCCTGGGAAAAGTGCAGCTTTACGATCTTGGTTCGATCTGCGCGCTGGTGGTGGATGACAACCGCTTCATGCGCAATATCGTGGTGAATACCCTGAACGGTATCGGTGTGCGCAATGTGCTGCAGGCCGATGGCGTGCAGCAGGCGTTGGAAGTGCTGGCCGAAACCGGTGTCGATCTGGTGATCAGCGATTGGGATATGGGCGAAAAATCCGGTATCGACCTGATCCGCCGCGTGCGCGCCAACCGGGTGCTGCGCCTGCTGCCGATCATCATGCTGACCGCCAATACCACACGTGGCAACATCATGGCGGCGCGCGATGCCGGGGTCACCGAATTCCTCGCCAAGCCGGTTTCGGCCCAGGCATTGTATGGCCGGCTGGTGGAGGTGATCGAACGCCCGCGTCAGTTCGTCAAGACCCGGAATTTCTTTGGCCCGGATCGTCGGCGCCGCCGCGCCGATACCTATCGTGGCCCCAAGCGCCGCAAGGAAGATGCATGAGCGACGATGCGGAATTCATCGGCAATCCCAACCCGATTGCGCGCAAAGCCAAGCCGGTCGGCGGCAAATCGGCCGAGGACATGCTGCGCGAGGCGGATCAGCGTGTCGGTGTGCTGAAGCAGGAATTCAATGAAATCCTGCGCCGCGACACTCAGATCATCGTTGATCTGCTGCGCCAGGCCGAAGCCGATCTGGCTGGCCGCAACAGCTACCTGCTCGACTTGCGCCGGGTGGCGCATGAATTGCGCGGCCAGGGCGGCACCTTCGGCTATCCGCTGGTCACGGCGGTCTGCGATTCCTATTGCAAGCTGCTCGACATGATCCATGAAGTGGATGAAAGCCGGCTGCCGCTGGTGCGCAGCCATGTCGATGCACTGCGTGCCGTGGTCGGCGCCGATATCAAGGGTGATGGCGGCGCGGTGGGCCGTGAATTGATGGAATCGCTGCATGCCATCCGCCGTAAGCTGGCCGAGGAAACCGGCAGCCAGGGCTGAGCAGAGTCCCCGATTTCAGAGCAGGTCGCGCAGCATCGCCACCAGCGGCAGATCGGCTGGCGGCATCGGCAGGTCGCGCATCTGCAACGGCCGCACCCATTTCAGCGCCTGACCTTCGCGGCCCTGTGGCTGGCCGACCCAGCGGCGGCAGACATAGAGCGGCATCAGCAGGTGAAAATCGTCGTAGCTGTGGCTGGCGAAGGCGAAAGGCGCCAGGCAGGCGGCGCTGATATCCAGCCCCAGCTCCTCGCGCAATTCACGCAGCAACGCGGCTTCCGGGGTTTCGTTCGGCTCGACCTTGCCGCCGGGAAATTCCCACATGCCGGCCAGCTTCTTGCCTTCCGGGCGCTGCGCCAGCAGCACGCGGCCATCGTTATCCACCAGGGCCACGGCCACCACCAGCAGCACCGGCTTGGGCCGCAGCACGCTTTCGGCGTCGCCCGGGCAGAGTGGATCGGCGCTCATTTAGCTGCGGTAATCGGCGTTGATGTCGATATAGCCATGGGTCAGGTCGCAGGTCCACACCACGGCCTTGCCCTTGCCGATGCCCACATCCACACCGATGCGCACATCCTGGCTCTTGAAATGCGCCGTGGCGGCGGCTTCGTCATGATCCGGCAGCACCATGCCTTTGGCCGTTACCGGGCGGTCGCCGAGGCGCACCACCAGCTTGTCGCGGTCGGCCTTGGCGCCGCTCTTGCCCACCGCCATCACGATGCGGCCCCAATTGGCATCGGCGCCGGCAATCGCGGTCTTGACCAGCGGCGAATTGGCGATGGCGCGCGCGATGACGCGGGCAGCGGCATCATTCTGCGCCCCGGTCACACTCACCGTCACCAGCTTCTGCGCGCCTTCGCCATCGCGGGCGATCAGTTGTGCCAGTTCGGCCATCACCTGGGTCAGCGCCTTGCGGAAGCCGGCCAGGGCGCGATCGGAAGGCTTGTCATGCAGCTTGTTGCCGGCAGCGCCGGTGGCAAATAGCAGCACGGTGTCCGAGGTGGAGGTGTCGCCATCCACGGTCAGGCAGTTGAAGCTCTGGTTGTTGGCGCCCTTGAGCAGGGCCTGCAGGGTCTCGGTCGGCAGCTTGGCATCGGTGACCAGGAAGGCCAGCATGGTCGCCATGTCGGGCGCGATCATGCCCGAGCCCTTGGCGATGCCGTTGATGGTCACCGGCTTGCCGTCGATCTCGCAGCGGGCGGTGGCCAGCTTCGGGAAGGTGTCGGTGGTCATGATGGCGCGCGCGGCGGCGGCCCAGCCATCACCCTGCAGGGTCTTCTGCATCTTCGGCAGTTGCGCCACGATCTTCTCGGCCGGCAGCAACTGGCCGATCACGCCAGTGGAGGCGAGGTAAATCTGGTTCGCCTTGCCACCCAGCGCCTTGGCGGCGCCATCTGCCGTGGCCTTGGCCGCAGCGGCACCGGCCTTGCCGGTGAACACATTGGCGATGCCGGCATTCACCACCAGGCCACGCGCCGCATTGCCCAGGATCTTGCGGCACCATTCCACCGGCGCCCCCGGCATCGACGAGCGCGTGAACAGGCCGGCTGCCTTGGTGCCGGGGGCCAGTTCGATCAGCAGCAGATCGTCGCGGCCCTTGTAGCGCATGCCGGAATGGCCGGTGGCCAGGCGCGCGCCGGCAATGGCGGGCAGGGTGGGGTAGTCTTGCGGGGCCAGGGGCGAAACCGGATGCGCGGCCATGCGGGCGTTTCCTACTTCTTCGGGGCGATGGTGGGCAGCTGGCCGGCCGGCTTGGGCTGTTCCACGATCTCGATCTTGGCATTCTTCTTCAGGTCGTTGACCGTCTTTTCGATGATCTCGCGCACCATCACGTCGCGGATTTCCTCGGCCACATCTTCGAAGGCCGGCGGCGGCGCCACGCGGCGCGCTTCCACCTTGATGATATGCCAGCCGAACTGGGTCTTCACCGGCTTCTGCGTCACCTGGCCGGGCTGCAGCGCAAAGGCCGCCTCGGCGAATTCCGGCACCATCTGCTCCTTGGTGAAGAAACCAAGATCGCCGCCGCTGGTGGCGGTCGGGCCGGTGGAACGCTTCTTCGACACTTCGGTGAAATCGCTGCCCTTCTGCACATCGGCCAGGGCGGCCATGGCATCGGCTTCGCTCGCCACCAGGATATGGCGGGCATGCACTTCGTCGCGCGGCGGCTGGCTCTTGATCAGCTCGTTATAGCGCTGCTTGAGCCGCTCATCGGTCATCTCCTTGGTCACGGTGCGCTCCAGGAAAGCCTGCTGCAGCACCACTTCGCGCGCCGATTTGAGCTGTTCCTTGACCTTGGCATCGCCGTCCAGCTTGGCCTTCTCGGCGGCTTCGTTGATCAGCTTGCGGGCCACGATCTCGTTGATCAGCGCCGGCATCACCACATCCAGCGGCGCCTGCTGCATCTGCGGCGGCAGGGTGACATACACCGCTTCCACCTGCGAGCGGGTGATGGCCTGGCCATTCACGCGCGCCACCACGGGGTCGTTGGCCGGCTGCGCCAGGGCAATGGCGGGAAAAGCCAGCAGGCCGGCGAGCAGGGAAAGGCGGGAGACGGTGAGATGAAACACGGCAGGCTCGCAGCTTGGAGGAAAGAGACGGGTAAAAAGCGGCGCCAGCATAGCTATTTCCCACCCGGCGGCAAGACCGGGATTGGCCCGGTGCAATTCAATCCGGCCCGGGCCGAAGCTTGCGGCCGGCCTGGAGCGCGGCGATCTCGGCACGCAATTCCTCGATCAACCCTGCGCTGTGGCGCAGATGTGGTGCTTCGGCATCCAGCACGGTCATGAAAGCGCGGTATTTCAGCGCCTGGCGATCCAGCCGGCTGCCGCTGGTCACCGCCTGGTCCTGGCCGGCATCGCAGACGATATCGATCAGCCGCTCCACCGCATGCAGCCGGCCCCAGAGATAATCATTCTCGCGATGCGGCCGGCTGAAAAACGCGCCGAAGCGGCCGAAATTGATGCCTTTCAGGGTATTGCTGTCGCGGATGGCGCGGGCATCCTCCGGGCTGATGCGGTCGATGCGGATTTCGTTGAATTCGCCAAGGTCGCGCCAATTGGTGATGGTGAAGGTCAGTACATCCCAGAAGGCGAAGCCGACATAACTTTCCAGGATGTCGCGCCGCGCCGCCGGGCTCCAGTCGGAAGGATGCAGCGTCGCCAGCAGCGCATCCAGCCGGTTGGTGGCGGTGTTCAGCGCAATGTCACTGCCCAGTTGCTCCACGATGGCATCGATCTGGTGCAGGTGGGCATCGGCAAAATCGCTGGCATCGCGGGCCAGGATGTCCGGTTCCTGCGGCTGGATCGGGCGGCGGAACAGCTGGCGCACCGCCTGGGCGCTGTCCTCGCTCACATAGGTGCCGGTATCGAAGCGGCGCAATTGCTCCAGTTCATCATAGAGCAGGCGTTTGAGCTGGTTGAGCTGCACGGCATCCAGCCCGGCATGATCCGGCTGGCCGATGCGGCCATAAAGCAGGTTCAGCCGTTGCAGCAGGAAGCGCAGCCGGCGCTGGCGGAAGGCGACATCGAAAGTCAGCAGAAAACGCACCCAGGGCGGCAGCGCCTCGCGGTTTTCGGCCAGGCCGGTGGGAGCATAGCCGGCCGCCGTGGCGCAGACTTGGCGCACCCGGGCCCAGCGGTCAAAAACCTGGGCGATCCAGCTGGTTTCCAGCGCCGTGTCGCGATACTGGCAGATTTGTGCCAGTTGCTTGGCCAGGAAACCCTGCACGGCGCCCAGCTTGAGCCGGATATAGCCTTCATAGGCAAAGCCGGCCTCGCGCGCGGCATGGGCGCTGGCGGCCAGGCGCCAGGCGCGCAACTGTTCTTCGCTCAACGGCGCGTCGCGGCCCGGCGGCGCATGCTCGGCCACCAGCCGGGCGACCTGCGGCTGGGTCGCATCGATGATGCCGCGCAAATGCCGCACCCGTTCATTGAAGCGGTTGACCCAGATCAGTTCGTCGGAAATCGGCTCGTTGCGCGGCAGATCGGAGAGCGCGCCTTTCAGGGTGCGGAAAAAGCCCGGCACCCGCCCGGTGGGCGGCGGCGGCGGGCGCAAGGGGGCGGGGTCGATATAGACCAGGCGGCGATCCACCTCGCGATAGGCCGGGCGACCACGGATCGCCTTCATGGCGGCGGCAAATGGCTTGTTGTTGAGCACGCCGCCATCGACGAAGGAGGTCAGTTCCGGGTCCAGCCCGGCGGCGAGATATTCGGCGAAGTTGCGTTGCAGGAAATTCGCCTTGCCATCCCATGCGCGGCCGCGTTCCGCCAGCATGCGGTCGATATCGGCCAGTTGGGCCGGCGGGAAGGCGCCGGGATAGGCCGAGGTGGCACGGCCGGCAAAGGCCAGGGCCGGGGCATCGGCGCGGGTGAAATCCGAATCCTCCTCGCCATCCTGCCAGCGGCGATAGCGGAATTTCAGCACATGGCGATGTTCGCGGTCGCGCACGAAGGGCGGGTCGTGGATCGGGATATGGCGCAGATAGCCATAGAAGTCGGTGACGGTGACGAACAGGTCGAGTTGCAGGCCGGCCGGCATCAGCGAGGCGCCGGGTTCGGATGGCTCGCCCATCGCCTCCAGGCCGTTGAACAGTTTGCGTGCCAGATGCAGGCCGTCAAATGGCGGCTCGAACCAGCGCGAACGGGTGAATAGTGAAACCTTGGCGCGGATTTCCGGATCGGCCAGCAGGCGGCCCAGGCGCGAGCGCGAGGCCAGCCACAGCAGGGGCCGCATGAACCACTTGCTCCACGGCGCCGCGCGCTTTTCGCTATCCAGCAGCTTGGCGACATCAGCTTCCTTGAGCCACAGGTCGCGGAAATGATTGAGCCGCAGATCATGCGCCAGGGCGCGGCCCAGCATGATGCCGTTGATGCCGCCGGCGGAAGCACCGGCGATCACATCGACGATGACGCGCAAATCGACCTGCTGCGACAGGTCGCGCAGCAGGTCATAATATACCGCTTCGGTATCGAAGGGATATTTGTGGCCTTCCGGCGTGGCGCCATAATCCAGCCCGGCGCGTTCGCTGCGGCTCAGGCTGTGAAACGCCTTGGAGGCGCGCACCAGCTTCAGGATTTCCTTCGACACGCCATGCATGTAAATGGCGAGCGAGACACCACCGAAGCAAACCAGCGCCAGCCGCAATTCCTTCTCGCGCAACAGCCCCTCCCGGCGAATCCCCAGCTTTGCAGGGTTCTCTGCCCGGGAGTGTGCGCCGCCCGGCGCATGATCTCAAGCCGGCATCAGCCGGCGAGTTGTCGCGCCGCCCGTTCCAGGCAGCGATCCGCCTCCGGCATCAGGCCGGCAAAATTCGGCCAGGCATGAGGCAGGCCATGCCAGAGTTGTAACTGGCTGCCGGCTGGCCAATGCGGCAGGGCGGCCAGTGCGGTGCTGTCATCGCGCAGCATTTCGCTGTCGCTGGCATGCACAAAAAGCGGCGGCAGGCCGGCCAGATCGGCAAAACACGGCGAGAGCAGCGGGTCGCGGCGGTCATGCCCGCCGGCATAAAGCGCAGCGGCGAAGGCAATCTGGCCCGGATTGAACCAGGCGCAATGCGCGATATTCTCGCGATAGCTGGTGCCGCTCTGGCTCAGATCGGTCCAGGGCGAAAACAAAGCCGCACCAGCCGGTTGCGCCAGGCCGGCAGCGCGCAGGGCCAGCATCAGGCTGAGTGCCAGGCCGCCGCCGGCCGAATCGCCGGCCAGCCATAGCCGATCCGGGCGATAGCCGGCCGGCCCGGTCAGCCAGCGCCAGGCTGCCACGGCATCGTCCAGCGCGGCGGGAAACGGATGCTCCGGCGCCAGGCGGTAATCCAGCGCCAGCACCGGCACCGCCAGCAGCCGTGCCAGCCGCGTGGTGATCGGGCGATGCGTGCGCGGTGCGCCGCAGACAAAACCGCCGCCATGCAGATAGAGCAGCGCACGGCCACGCCGGGGATATTCCGGCTGTAGCCATTCGCCATGCAGCCTGGCTGCCAGCCATGCGGCATCGCGCGGCTTCTCCGCCCGCATGCCGGCCGGCAGGCCGGGGCGGGCCAGCATCTGCATCAGGGCGCGCAACAAAGGCACGTCTTCGGCGCCAAACTGGCGCGGCTTGATCAGGCGGCGCAGGGCGCGGGCGATCAGGCGGGCTTGCAGGCTGGGGCGTTCGGCTATCGGCATGACGGGGTATCATAGCTTGACCTTGCGACAATCGCGCGACATCTGCCATGGCGGAACCGCCCGGCCGCCTGCCATGGCTTGCAGCCGCCGCCAGGGGGGCGTAAAGGGTTGGCTATGTCGCCGATGGATGCTGAAACCGTTGCCCTGCTGGTGGACCGCGCCGCGCATGAAATGCGCCGCGGCCGCGCCGTGCTGCTGCAACTGGAAGATGGTGGCCGGGCGCTGGCGTTGGCGGCCGAAACGCTGAGTGAGGCGGCGCTGGACCTGGCCCTGCGCCTCACCGGTGGCGGCCTGCAGGCGGTGCTGGCGCTGACCCGGCAGCGCGCCGCCGTGCTGCATATCATGCCGACCGGGCATGACACGATCCTGTTGCCGCTGGCCGATCTGCCGGTGCTGCCGGCCGAGCGCGCGGCGCTGATCCGCGACTTGGCCGATGCCAGCCGCGATCTCGCCGCGCCGTTGCGCGGGCCGTATCAGCGCTTGTTGCAAGCGCCGCCACCCGGCGCGCAACTGGGTATCAAGCTGGCGAAAATCGCCTATCTGCTGCCGGCGGCTTTGTATATCCCGCTGGCGCCTGAGCTGGCCGCGCCGGCTTTGCTGACCACGGTGCCGGTGGCCGCGATTGCCGCCTATGATGAAGCCGCCGCCGAAAGCCTGACCCAGGTGAGCCAGGCCCGGCTGCCTGTGGCCGATGCCGAGGATGCCCGGCTTTATGCCTTCCGCCCGGCCGATGGCGGGCCGGAGCATTTTGCCCTGGTGATCGGCCGGCCCGATCCGAACCAGCCGGTGCTGGCGCGGCTGCATTCGGAATGTTTCACCGGCGATTTGCTCGGCTCGCTGCGCTGCGATTGCGGCGAACAGTTGCGCGGCGCCGTGCGGGCGATCCGTGAGGCCGGCGGTGGCGTGCTGCTCTATATGGCGCAGGAAGGTCGCGGCATCGGCCTGGTCAACAAGCTGCGCGCCTATCAGTTGCAGGATCAGGGCTTTGATACGGTGGAGGCCAATCTGCGCATCGGCTATGCCGCCGATGAACGCTGGTTCCGCCCGGCGGCGCGCATGCTGGAATTGCTCGGCTTTCCGGCGGTGCGGCTGCTGACCAACAATCCGGAAAAGGTCAGCGGCCTGACGGCGGCCGGCGTGGTGGTGGCCGAACGGGTGCCGCACAAATTCCCCGCCAACAGCCATAACGAAGCCTATCTCGACACCAAGAAAAAACGCTCAGGGCATTATCTCTGAGTTTGGCGTCAATGGGCCTTGACGCCAATGCGCGCCAGGGCGGCGATGGCTTCTTCTGCACTCGCGAATTGTGGCAGCGTCACAGAGACGGCTTCGTTGTCGAGTACCTTGCGGGTGATTTCCGTGGCCTGTTTCAGACTCAGGCCGCTATCCCGCATCATCAGCGACAGACTGACTTTTTCCATGCCCGGCAGCCAGCCGGTCAGGGTGACGGCGACGGAATCGGAGTGGGGCGGGTTGGCGGCCTGGCCGCGCCCCGCTGGTTCGTTTCGCGCCGTGGATTTCAAGGCGTTCGACACCGAATTGCTCCATCACCCATTCTGCGGCTTGCCGCAGGCCACCTAAGCCGAGACTATTCGGCCCCTGACCCAGGATGTGGAAATTATAGAGCAGGAGCGTGTTTTTCTCCACTGCGCATTGGCAGAGCAGCCGGATTGGCCCGCCATGCCAATGGATCGTCGCAAGCAGGGTGTCTTCATCCTGCTCGTCGAAGGTGACATGAAGTGGGGAGGCAACATGGTTGATCATCAACAGGGACTACAATTGTCGATAATAGCACCATAGAAAATATCGATATTTTACCCCGCATGTTAATCCGTTGATCTTAGCGGTCCAAATGCGGCCGGGTTCGTCGATGGTCAGTACCTGGCGATTCTGGCCCGGTTGATGCGGCGGTGAGCGGTGTTCGGCGCCGCGCCCGTACCAGTCCGTTTCGCGCTCGCCGCGCAGAATGGCAGCTCAGCCGGTTTGCAGCCGCTGTAATGGCGCTCATGCCGTATCCTCTTCAGCAGCGTGGTCTTGCTGGCGCTGAGGAAACCGGACAGCACAGTTACCGGCAAGGCTTTGCCGGGTAGCCGGCAGATATTGCCGGTCCGGTGCCTTCGCTCTCACTCAACGCATTGAAAAATATGAGAATACTGAGTTGGCATCGGGCTTGCTTAGTAAGGCTGCGAGAGAGGGGAAGAGCATGGTCGCCGCCTTCATAGACAGTTCGGAGAATATGACGCTGGGATATTCCCCGCTGCAGAATGCAGCGGCCCCGGCGTCGCGCTCCAAATCTGCCTCGGCAGCGGCCACGGCGCAGAATGCGTCGGAAGGGCAGAATGCACCGGAAACGGAGAAACCGCATCGCGGCCTGTTCGGGCCGGAAGGTTTCACCTTTGCTGCCTTCCTCGACATCATCAATCCGCTGCAACATATCCCGGTGGTCAACAGCATCTACCGCGCCGTGACCGGTGACACGATCGAGAATGGATCGCGTATCATCGGCGGCGCGTTGTTCGGTGGTCCGATTGGCCTGGTCGCCTCGGTGATCAACGGCATTGTGGATGAGGAGACCGGCAAGGATATCGGCAGCCATGCCCTGGCCGCCATCGGCATCGATGACGGCATGGGCCGCGATCCGTCGGTTGGCCTGGCGCAGAAGGCGCCTGATACGGCCACTGAGACCGCACTGGCCCAGGCGCAGAATGCGCCGCAATATCAGCAACTGGCGCAGAATGCGCCGCAAGATATGGCGCGCCAGAACGGCCCGCAGCAACGTCTGCCCCAGAATGGGGCGCAGGATGAGCCGGCCCTCGGCGCCCTGGCGGCGCTGACCGCCCGTTCCTGGGGCGAGGCACAGCAAACCGCCGCCGAAGCACCGGCCGCAGCGGCGCGCGATGGCGGCATCCCATTCAACCAGATTACTGCCAGCCAGGCCCCAGGCAGCCTGGCCGCAGCCAATCGGGCCGCCGCCAATAATGGCCGCGATGCCCGGGGCGACGAAAGGCAGTGGTTTTCAACCCAGACCAATCAGGGCGGCGTGGTGCAGCGCAGTGTTGGTGCCCAGCCGGTGACGGCGGCCAGCGTGTCGCAGAAATTCGGCGTGGCGCGCGGCATGGCCCATGCCAGCGCGGCGGCGCCGCGCCCCGGCCCGCAGCCGGCGCCGGAAAACCTGCCGCAGCAATTGCCCAATATTCCGCAGGTGCCGGCAGACTTTGCCGAACGCGCCAACGCCGCCTATCAGAAATATATCGACATGAAGCAGACGGATGGCAGCCGCCGCGCCGTTGACCAGAGCTTCTGAGGGGGGCTGGACCCTATTCCCCCGGCTGCCGCGCTTCGGTGGCGGGTGTGTCATGCTCATCCGGCGCCTTGGGCAGGAAGCGGCGGGCAAAATTGGTGAAATCATCCAGATAGCTGTAGATCACCGGCACCACCAGCAGGGTCAGCAATGTGGAACTGATCAGGCCGCCGATCACCGCATGGGCCATGGCCGAGCTTTGTTTGGCGCCTTCGCCCAGCGCCAGAGCCAGCGGCACCATGCCGAAGATCATTGCCAGCGTGGTCATGATGATCGGACGCAGGCGGATTTCGCCCGCTTCCATGAGCGCCTCATGCCGAGGCTTGCCGGCGGCGCGGGCCTGGTTGGCGAAATCGATCAGCAGGATGGCATTCTTGGTCACCAGGCCCATCAGCATGATGAAGCCGATCACCGAGAAGATGTTGAAGGTGGAGCCCCAGGCATAAAGCCCGAGCACCACGCCGATCAGCGATAGCGGCAGCGAACTCATGATGGCGAAAGGCTGCATGAAGCTGGCGAATTGCGAGGCCAGGATCAGGTAGATGAAGATCACCGCCAGGGCCAGCGCGGCAGCGGCATAGCCGGCGCTTTCGTTCATGTCCTTGGCCGAACCGCCGAACCAGAAGCGGTAGCCCGGCGGCAGATGCAGGCCGTTCAGCCGCGCCTGGATTTCGCGGCTCACTTCGCCGACCGGGCGGCCGAAGGAGGAGGCCGACAGCAGCACTTCGCGGTTGAGGTCACGCCGGTTGATCTGGGTCGAGCCGGCGGCCGGGGCAATCTCGGCCACCTGGGCCAGCGCCACCATCTTCGGGCTGCCATCGGCGTTGCTCTGGTTCGATGCGACATGGAGCCGTTCCAGATCGGGCAGGCCGGAGCGGTCGGCACGTGGCAGCCGCACGAAGACATCGTAATCCTCGTCATCCGGTGCCTTCCAGGTGCCGGCTTCGTCGCCGGCCAGCAGCGGCCGCAAGGTGGCGGCGATCTGATTGACGCCGACACCGAGATCGGAGGCAAGCTGGCGGTTCAGGGTCAGCGCCACGGTCGGCTTGTTGGCCTTCAGGCTGGATTCGAGATCGACCACACCCGGCACGTCGCGGATCAGCGCCATGGCTTCACGTGACAGGCGGTCAAGCTCGGCAATATCGCGACCCTGCAGGCTGATCATGATGGTTTTGGCCAGGCCGCCACCGATATTGGGCAGCCCGATATTGATATTGTCGATGCCGGCAATCTGCCACAGGCGCTGGCGCATCGGCTGCGCCAGTTCGTTGGGCGTGCGGCTGCGGTCCTTGAGGTCGACGAAGCGCACATAGATCGTGCCGACATTCTTGCGCGCCAGCAGGCCGGCATTCATGGTGGCATAGGTGTAGCGTACTTCGGGGAATTCCTTGAGGGCATCCTGGGCCTGGCGCAGCTTGGCTTCGGTATAATCCAGCGAAGCGCCGGGCAGCACGGTGATCTCCACCAGGATTTCGGAAAGGTCTGCATCCGGCACAAATTCCGTGCCGATGCGTTTGGCCAGGCTGAACGAGCCGACCAGGCTGACCAAAGCCAGCACCAGCACCAGCCAGCGCCAGCGCAAGCCCCAGCCGAGCAGCCGGCGATAGCCACGGCCTAAGGCCTCCATGCCCTTGTCGACCAGGCCGACCAGACGGCCAATCGGACCGCGTTTGGCATTGGGCATCGAATCCGGATCGTGCCACACGCTGGACAGCATCGGATCCAGCGTGAAACTGACAAACAGCGAGATCAGCACCGCCACTACCACGGTGATGCCGAATTGCAGAAAGAAGCGCCCGATGATGCCGCCCATGAAGGCCACCGGCAGAAACACCGCCACGATGGAAAAGGTGGTGGCCAGCACGGCAAGGCCGATTTCCTCGGTGCCTTCCTGCGCGGCACGGCGATGCGATTTGCCCATCGCCACGTGGCGGGTGATATTTTCGCGCACCACGATGGCATCGTCGATCAGGATGCCGATGGCGAGTGATAGCGCCATCAGGGTCAGCTTGTTCAGCGTGAAGCCGGCAGCATAGATCGCCGCCAGGGTGCCGATCACGGCAATCGGCAGGGTCAGGCCGGTGATGATGGTGCTGCGCCAGGAATTGAGGAACAGGAATACGATCACCACAGTGAGCAAGCCGCCTTCGATCAGGGTGCGGCGCACGGCATCGACCGAAACGCGGATGCCGCGTGAGGTGTCCTTGACGAATTCCAGTGTCACATCCGGCGGCAGCGTGTCTTGCAGTTCTTTCACCAGCACGCGCAGATTGTCGATCACCGCGATGGTGTTGGCGCCCTGCACCTTGAGGAAATCGATCGCCAGGATGCGCTCGCCATTCAGCAAAGCCACCGAAGTATCGTCTTCCTCGCCATCCTCCACGGTGGCGATGTCGCGCAGGGTAACCGGGGCGCCGCCGCGTCGCGCCACGATCAGGTCGGCGAATTTCGCCGGGTCCTGCACGCGGCCTTCGATCTGCACCACGAATTCCTGCTGCGCCCGGGTCAGCGTGCCGACCGGCAATTGCTGGTTCTCGGCTTTCAGCACGGCAATCAACTGATCCATGCCGATGCCCTGGGCCAGCATCTTCTCCGGATCGGGCAGCACATTGATGCGCCGCTTCACGCCGCCGACGATATAGGCTTGGCCGACGCCACGCGCGATCTGCAAACGCTTCAGGATCACCTGGTCGGCCAGCGTGGTCAATTCCCGCAAGCTGCGCCGCTCGGAACGTACCGCGATGGAGGCAATCGGCTGATTGTCCGGGCTGAAGCGGCTGATCTCGGGGTCCAGGATTTCGCGGCGGAATTGCGGCGTCACCAGCGCCACCTTCTCGCGCACATCCTGCACCGCGCGTACCGGGTCCACGGTCAACTCGAACTCGATCACCACGCTGGAGCGGCCTTCCAGCGAGCGCGAGGTCAGCGCGCGCAGGCCGCTGATGGTGTTCACGGCTTCCTCAATCGGCCGCGTCACTTCGCTTTCCACCGATTCCGGCGTGGCGCCGGGATAGCCGGTATTCACCAGCACGATGGGGAATTCCACTTCGGGAAACTGATCCACGCCGAGCCGGGCATAGGCGAACAGACCCACCACCAGCAGCGACAGCATCATCATGCTGGCAAAGACCGGGTTCCTGATGCTGACGCGGGTGAGCCACATGACGCTACCTCCCGGCGACGCGGGCGGCCAAGCCGTCATTCAGTTTGAGGCCCGGTGCCGAAATCACGGTTTCGCCGGCGCTCACGCCGCTGCGGATTTCCACCAGGCCCTGCACCGTTTCGGCCAGGCCGACCTGCACGGCGCGGCGAAGTACCCGGTCATTCTCCAGCACAAAGACATGGGCGCCGCCATCCTGGCGCAAGGCTTCGCGCGGCACTGCCACGGCATCGCGTGCTTCCGCCAGGATCGCCTCGCCGCTGGCGAACATGCCACCGCGCAGGGTCAGGTCCGGATTGGCGAGGCGGATATAAACCAGGATCGAGCGCGAACCGGCCTGGGCGGTCGGGTTGATGCGGTCGATACGGGCGGCAAATTCGCGCCCCTCGAAGCCTTCGACTTTCAGGGCGACTTTCTGGCCGATTTTCAGCCGCGGCACATCGCGCGCCGGCACCAGGGCTTCCAGTTCCATGGTGTTGAGATCGGCCAGCACAAACAGCTTGCCATCCACCGGCACACGCTCGCCCGGATTGGCGCTGCGGTCGGCCACCTGGCCATCCATCGGCGCATAGATGGCGGCATCGCTCAGCGCCTTGCGTGCCATCGTCACCTGCTGCTCGATGGCGGCGACATTGGCACGCGCGGTGTTGTAGGCATTCTCGGCATCGTCCAGCGCCGCCTGGGATTTCACGCCGCGCTGATTGAGCTGCTGCGCCTTGGTGCGGTTGCTTTCCGCCAGCGCCAGCGAGGAACGCGCCGAAGCCAGATTACTTTCGCGCTCGCGCAGCCGGGCATTCAGATCGCGGCTATCCAGCCGCGCCAGCAACTGGCCCTTCTTCACCGTCTCGCCGCGCCGCACCAGCACATCCAGCACCAGGGCGGCCACCTCGGCACGCACATTGCTCTGCTCCAGCGGCTGCACCGTGCCGGAAAGCCGCACGCTCTGGCGCAGGTCGGCGTGCGCGGCGCGGCTCAGATCGGCGGGGGAGAATTCGATGCCGGTGAAGCGCGCCGGCTCGACCTGGGCCATGTCCCGGGCGGGGGCGACCGCCTGGGCCGGCTGGCGCTGCTTCAGCATATAGGCGGTGCCACCGCCCGCCACAGCCAGCACCAGCACCAACAGGCCGATCTTCATGCCGCGTTTCATCCGCAAACCCCGCTGGTGGCCGGCATGCTCGCACGGCCAGCCGATCTACATTCAGTAGGCTGTATATATTGAAACGGCAGAACGCCGTCGAATCCTGCTCTGCTTACCGTTGCGGAACTGTGATTTTTGTCACAACCGCCGCCTCAAAGCGCCTCGGCCTGCAGTCTTGCACACCAGGCCAGGCGCTTTTCCTTCAGCCAGCGGTCACGGACAAAAACCAGTTCCTCATCTTCCAGGCTTTCCAGCTTTTCAAAGCGGAAGGCGGTTTCGCCGTGCAATTGCCAGGCGGCTTGCAGGCTGGGCTGGCGCTGGCTGCCATGGCGCAGGGCGAACCAGAGCCGGTTCTGGATTTTATCCAGGTCGGGCGCGCTGCCGACCCAGCATTGGCCGCTGGGCTGGCAGGTGACGGCAAAGATGCCGGCGGCAGTCTTGCGCTCCTTGTAGGCGGCGATGGCGGCCTTGCGCGCGGCATGTTGCATGGACCCCTCCTGAGGGTGGCAATGATCTGGCGCGGCATATATCACCCGGGTAATATTGCCGCAAGCATTTTATCCGGGTGAAATTAAGGCAATCCAAGTCCTTGATCGGGCCGTATCCGGGCGCAAACTGGTGCCGACGCGATGGAGTCGATTTTGCCGCCCAAACTTTTCAGTATCGGTCATTCCAATCAGAGCCTGGCCAGCCTGATCGCGCTGTTGCGACTGCATGGCATCGCGCTGCTGGCCGATGTGCGCTCCAATCCGGCATCGCGCTACCTGCCGCATTTCAACCGCGCGCCCTTGCAGGTCGCGTTGCAGCAGGGCGGCATTGGCTATCGCTGGCTTGGCCAGGGTCTTGGTGGCAAGCCGCAGGATGCTGCTTTATACAGCGGCGGCCGGCCGGATTACGCATGCATCACCGCCTCTGCCGCTTTCCAGGGCGCTATCGCCGCCTTGCTCGATTTGGCGGCAGTGCAGCCGGTGGCGATCATGTGTGCCGAACGCGATCCGGCGCAGTGTCATCGCGCCCATCTGGTGACGCCGGCCTTGTTGGCTGCGGGCGCCGAAATGCTGCATATCCTGGGCGATGGCAGTCTTGAAGCGGATGCCAGTTTGCGCCGCCGCATGCAGCAAACCACGCGCCGTGGCGGCGATCCGCGCCAGGCCGATCTGTTCGCATAAATCTCATATATCAGAAACGCATACACGCTTGACGCGGCGGCATTGCGTGCCGCACACTCGCGCCACAAACATAACACGGAGGAACGCCATGATTACCCGCAATCTGGGCCGCGTCGCGGCTTGCGCTGCATTCGGCCTTGCTTTTGCCGCCTTCGGCAGCAGCGATGCCAGCGCGCAAACCTACAAGCTGATGACCGGCCCGCAGGGCGGCGTCTGGGTGCCGCTTGGCGGCACCATGAAAGCCATGTTTGAAAAGGCGGTGTCCGGTGTCACCGTGCAGACCCTGCCCGGCGCCGGCATCGCCAATGTGAAGGGCGTCGAGGAAGGCAAGGCCGATTTCGGCTTCGGCAACTCGATCTCCACCGTGGATGCGATCAACGGCGTGGCGCCCTTCGAGAAGAAGGCCGCCAATGTCTGCCAGATCGCCAATCTCTATCCGCAATATTTCCAGGTCGTCGCGCTGTCCGATGCCAAGATCACCAAGGTCGAGGATCTGAAGGGCAAGGCCATCGCGGTGCAGACCCGTGGCAACACCGCCGAGGCGATTTCCGCGCATATCCTGCAGGCGCATGGCCTGAATTATCAGGCGATGAGCAAGGTCAATTACATGGCCAGCTACAATGACGCGGCGGCGCTGCTGAAGGATGGCCATGCCCAGGTGTTCACGCTGGGCACCACCATCCCGGCCGCCTCGATCATGGATCTGGCCACCGCGCGCGACATCACCATGGTGCCGATCACCGAGGCAGGCCTGGCGGCGATGAAGAAGATCAATGCCGGCTACAACAAGGTGATCGTGCCGGCCAACACCTATCCGAAGCAGACCACCGATGTGCCGGTGATCGGCTATTCGACGCATTTCATCGCGTCGTGCAAGCTGCCGGAAGCGCATATCTACAATATCACCAAGGCGCTGGCGACCCAGGTGGCCGATCTGGCTGCGGTGAACAAGGCGATGGCCAACCTGACGGCCAAGGACATGGCGGAAGATATCGGCGTGCCGCTGCATCCGGGTGCTGCCAAGTATTACAAGGAAGTCGGCGCGCTGAAGTAAGCGTCTCTGGCGTCCGATTGATTTCCGCCGCCGCGCAAGCGCCCAGCAAGAGGCGTGCGCGGCGGCTTCGTTTTCCAGTTCAATTCGTCGATTTATAAATGTTGTTCGAGGGGGGAAGATGTCCCAGGTCCGTAGCCTGACCGCCCGCATCGCGGCGCCGATTGGCATTGCGATGGCGCTTTACCATATGTACGCGATTGCAATTGCACCGCCCCAGGCGCTGATTTATCGCGGCATCCATCTTTCCTTCGCCCTGGTGCTGGTGCTGTTGCTCTATCCGCTGGCCCAGCGCGCGGATGGCAGCCGGCGCTTCGTCTGGGTCGACCTGCTGCTGCTGACCTGCGGCGTGCTGTCGATCGGCCATGTCTTCGTCAACTACGATTACTTCATTGATCGCATCATCTATATCGATGATCTCAAGCCTTTCGACATTTTTGCTGCCATCATGCTGGTGATCCTGGTGCTGGATTGCACCCGGCGCGTCATCGGCTGGGCCTTGCCGGTCACCGCGCTGGTCTTCATGGGCGAAGCCTTGTTCGTCACCAAGGTCGATCCGCTCACCCTGCTGGATCAGCTTTACATGACCACCGAGGGCATCTTCGGCTCCACACTGGGCGTGTCGGCTGCCTATGTGATGGTGTTCGTGCTGTTCGGCAGTTTCATGGAACGCACCGGCACTGGCCGCCTGTTCATGGATTTTGCCCTGGCGCTGACCGGTCGCTCGGCCGGCGGCCCCGGCAAGGTGGCGGTGGTGTCATCATCGCTGTTCGGCACCATCTCCGGCTCGGCGGTGGCGAATGTGATGGTGGATGGCCCGATCACCATCCCGCTGATGAAACGTACCGGCTTCACCAAACATTTCGCCGCCGGCGTTGAATCGGTCGCCTCCACGGGTGGCCAGATCATGCCGCCGATCATGGGTGCAGCCGCCTTCGTGATGGCGGAATTCCTCGCCGTGCCTTACGCCACGGTGGCTTTGTGGGCGTTGATTCCGTCGCTGCTGTACTATGTCGCCTGCTTCGGCGCGGTGCATTTTGAAGCCAAGCGCCTCGGTCTCAGCGGCCTGCCCAGTGCCGAAGTGCCGGTTTTGCGCCGCGTACTGGTGGAGCGCGGGCATCTGTTCATTCCGGTCGCCATCATTCTGGGCGGCATGTTTGCCGGTTATTCGGCGCCGCTTTGTGCGCTGGCCGGCACGCTCGCCTGTTTCCCGGTGGCTATGCTGCGCGCCAGCAGCCGCGAAGGCCTGAGTTGGGGCATGGTGCTGGAGGCGCTGGAAGACGGCGCCCGTAATACCCTGGCCGTGGCGCTGGCCTGCGCCTGTGCCGGTATCGTGATCGGCTCGATCACCCTGACCGGGCTTGGCATCACCTTCACCAACATGATCGTCGGCCTGTCGCAGAGCAGCCTGATCCTGGCCCTGGTGCTCACCGCCGTGGCCGGCATCATCCTGGGCATGGGCATGCCGACCACGCCGGCCTATATCGTCATGGTGTCGCTGATGGTGCCGGCGATCATGAAGCTGGGCGTGATCGAACCCGCCGCGCATATGTTCGCCTTCTACTTCGCCATCCTGTCGGCGATCACGCCGCCGGTGGCGCTGGCGGTCTATGCCGCTGCCGGCTTGGCCAAGGCGAATATCTGGGATGCCGGCTGGGCGGCGGTGCGTATCGGTGCCGCCGGCTTCATCGTGCCGTTCATGTTCGTGTATGAACCGGCATTGCTGTTCATCGGCGATTGGCAGACCATCGCGCATGCCTGTATCTCGGCGGTGATCGGCTGTCTTACCCTGGCGGCCGGTCTGCATGGCCATCTGATCCGCCATACCCGGATGTGGGAACGCTGCGCCCTGATCGCGGGTGCTTTGCTGCTGATCAAGCCGGGCATCTATACCGATATCGCCGGCATTGTGCTGATCGTCGGGGTGTTCATGGTGCAGCGTAGCCGCCCGCCGGAAACGGCTGGCGCGGTCTGAGCGGCAACTCCTGATACAACAGAAAAGGCCCGGGGCGATCCGGGCCTTTTTTATTCGGCAAAACCTGTCAACCGCGGTCCGGTCAGGGCCGCACGACTTTACCCGGATTGAGGATATTGGCCGGATCGAAGGCGCGTTTCAGCTTGCGCATCATCTCGATCTCGATCGGTGCTTTGTAATGCACGATCTCATCGATCTTCATGCGGCCGACGCCATGCTCGGCGGAGATCGAGCCCTTCATGCCATGGGCGATATCATGCACGATCTGGTGTACGTCATCCCACAAGGCCATGAATTTGGCGCGTTCCCAACCCACCGGCTGGGATGAATTGAAATGCACATTGCCATCGCCGATATGGCCGAAGGCGACAATGCGCACGCCGGGAATATGGGCTTCCACGGCGCGGGTCGCCTGCTCGATGAATTCCGGCATGCGCGATACCGGCACCGAGATATCGCATTTGATCGAGCCGCCTTCGGGCCGCTGCGAATTGGAGAGCAATTCGCGCAATTTCCAGAAGGCGGCGCGCTGCGTGTCGGATTGTGCGATGGCGGCATCCGTCACCAGGTTCTTCTCAAAACCTTCGGAGAGCACGGCTTCCAGCGTCTCGCCGATGGCGCCATCGGCGCGGCCGGAGGAGAATTCCATCAGCACATACCAGGGCGAACGCTCGGCCAGCGGATCGACGGTGCCAGCATTATGCTTGAGCGCAAAATCCAGTGACAGACGCGAGATCAGCTCAAAGCCGGTGACCTGGCCGCCGCTCGCCGTCTTGGCCAGGGCGAGCAATTCGATGGCTGCCGATGGATTGGGTACGGCGGCAAAGGCGGTGGCCAAAGCGCGCGGCTGCGGGAACAGTTTCAGCACGGCGGCGGTGATGATGCCGAGCGTACCCTCGCCGCCGATGAACAGGTCTTTCAGATCATAGCCGGTATTGTCCTTGCGCAAGCTGCGCAGGCCATCCCACACCTGGCCATCGGCCAGCACCACCTCCAGGCCCAGCGCCAGGTCGCGCGTATTGCCATAGCGCAACACGGCATTGCCGCCGGCATTGGTGGAAAGGTTGCCGCCGATGGTGCAACTGCCTTCCGAGCCGATGGAGAGCGGGAACAGCCGGTCGGCCTCCCGCGCCGCCTGCTGCACCTGGGCCAGTACGCAGCCGGCTTCCACGGTGATGGTGTCGTTCAGCGGATCAATCGCGCGAATGCGGTTCAGGCGCTGCAGCGAAACAATGATTTCGTCATTGCCCTTGAACGGGATGCTGCCGCCGACAAGGCCGGTATTGCCGCCCTGCGGCACCAGCTTGGTGCCGGTATCGCGCGCCAGTTTGACGATGGCGGCCACTTCCTCGGTATTGGCCGGGCGCAGCAGCAGCGGCGTGATGCCGCTATAGATGTCGCGCGGCTCCACCAGATGCGGCGCCAGGATATCGGGGTCCGAAACCCAGCCCTTGGGGCCGACAAGGTCGCGGAAACGGTTCAGCAGTTCGGGAGCAAGTGCGGTCATGATGCGGCGATTATCGCCCGCGTGCCGCCCGCCGTAAACGGTCGAGGATGGCTGCACCGATACCTTCTTCCGGGATCGGCATCACGGCGATGCCATTCAGGTCGGCGCGGTCCAGCGCATGCAGGCCGGCATAGAGTTGCGCCGCCGCTTCGGCCGGATCGCCGCTTTCGCTCAAGGGATAATAGGCAGCAAAGCCGGGCGGCGGCGGTCCGAAACTGAGCAGGCCTTCGCGGCCTTGCGGTGCCGTGGCATCCAGCCGCACCGGCAGGCTGGGCGCATAATGTTTCAGCAGCATGCCCGGACTTTCCAGCCTGGCATTGCCGGGGCGGCCGAGTTTCTCGCCCAGCACCGCTTCGATGGTCTCGGCTGGGATGCCGCCCGGGCGGAGTAGCAGCGGCTGCGGCCCGGTCAGGCCGATCACGGTCGATTCCAGCCCGACCTGACACGGCCCGCCATCCACTACCGGGATCGCCGGCCCCAGGCTGTGGCGCACATGCGCCGCCGTGGAGGGCGAGACATGGCCGGAGCGGTTGGCCGAGGGCGCGGCGGCCGGGCGGCCAAGCTGGGCCAGGATGGCCCGTGCCACCGGATGCGCCGGCAGTCGCACCGCCAGGCTGGGCAGGCCGGCCGAAACCGCCTCGGCCACCGGGCAGCCCGGGGCGCGCGGCAGCACCAGGGTGAGCGGGCCGGGCCAGAAGGCGGCAGCCAGAGCGGTGGCGCGGGTATCGGGCAGGGTCAGGCCGGTCAGTTGCGCCGGATCGGCAATGTGGGAAATCAGCGGATTGAAATCCGGCCGGCCCTTGGCGGCATAGATTTTCGCCACAGCCGCCGGATTGGTGGCATCGGCGGCCAGGCCGTAGACGGTCTCGGTCGGGATTGCCACCACCTCGCCGCGCGCCAGCAGGCGGGCGGCCGCGTCCGGGGTGATGGATGTCGTTGCGTCAGCCATGGGCGGATTGTGTAGCCGCAACCGGCCGGGGTTACCAGTCCTGGGCTTGCTTGCCCGTTCTAGGCTTGCTCAAGGCGGCAGTCCATATTATCACCCTGCCAATCAAACACTCGTTCGAGGAGAGTCTCGCCATGACCTACACCGCGCCGATCAAGGATATGCGTTTTGTGCTGGAACAGGTGGCGGGCCTGCAACAATTGAGCGGCCTGCCGGGCCTGGGCAATGCCGAGCCGGAAACCGCTGCTGCCGTGCTGGAAGAAGCCGCCAAATTCGCCACCGGCGTGTTGGCGCCGCTCAATCGCATCGGCGACCAGCAGGGTTCCCGGGTGGAGAATGGCACCGTGCGTACCGCCGATGGTTTCGCCGAGGCCTATAAGCAATTCGCCGAAGCCGGCTGGAACGGCATGCCCTTCGCCGAGGAAATCGGCGGCGGCGCGATTCCCTGGGCCGTCACCATGGCGGTGCAGGAAATGGTGCAGGCCTCGAATATGTCCTTCTCGCTCTGCCCGCTGCTGACCCAGGGAGCCATCGATGCGATCATCGCCCATGGCACGCCCGAGCAGCAGGCGCTGTATCTGCCCAAGATGGTGTCCGGCGAATGGACCGGCACCATGAACCTGACCGAGCCGCAGGCCGGTTCGGATGTCGGCGCGCTGAAGTCGAAGGCGGTGCCGAATGGCGATGGCACCTACCGGATCAGCGGCACCAAGATTTTCATCACCTATGGCGAACACCAGATGGCGGAGAATATCGTGCATCTGGTGCTGGCGCGCCTGCCGGGTGCGCCGGCCGGCACCAAGGGCATTTCGCTGTTCATCGTGCCGAAATTCATCCCCAATGCCGATGGCTCGCTCGGCCGCCGCAACGATCTGCGCGTCGTCTCGGTGGAGCATAAGCTGGGCATCCATGCCAGCCCGACCTGCGTCATGTCCTATGGCGACAATGACGACTGCATCGGCTGGCTGCTGGGCGCCGAGAATCAGGGCATGCGCTGCATGTTCACCATGATGAACAATGCGCGGCTTTCGGTCGGCTGTCAGGGGCTGGCGATTGCCGAGCGCGCCTTCCAGCAGGCCTTGGGCTATGCCGAGGGCCGCAAGCAGGGCCGCCATCCCGGCATGAATGCCGAACAGCATGTGGCGATCATCGAGCATGCCGATGTGCGCCGTAACCTGATGCTGATGAAGACCCAGACCGAAGCGTTGCGCGCCCTGGTTTATCTCAACGCCGCCAGCATTGATCGTGCGCATCACGATCCCGACAAGGTCGCCGCTACTGACGCCAAGGCTTTGGTGGAATTGCTCACGCCGCTATCCAAGGCCTGGTCCACCGATATCGGCTGCGAAGTTGCTTCCATCGGTGTGCAGATTCATGGCGGCATGGGTTTTGTCGAGGAAACCGGCGCGGCGCAGCATTACCGCGATGCCCGTATCCTGCCGATCTATGAAGGCACCAATGGCATCCAGGCCATCGATCTGGTGACGCGCAAGCTGGGCCTGCAGGGTGGCGAGGCGGTGCGCCGCCTGTTCGGCGAGATCGAGGCGACTTTGGCGGCGCTCGGCGCGGCCGGTGCCAGCTTTGCCCCGGTACAGCGGGAACTCGGCAATGCCCTGGCGGCGTTGCGCCAGGCCACCGACTGGATGCAGGCCGCGCTGGCCCGCGATGCCAATGCGGCACTGGCCGGCGCCACCCCCTATCATCGCGCCTTCTCGGAAACCGTTGGCGGCTGGCTGCTGGCGCGGCTCGCCCTGGCGGCGCAGGCCGAGCTTGCCGGTGGCAGCACCGATCCCTATTTCACGGCCAAGATTCTCTCGGCGCGGTTCTTCGCCGAGCAGGTGCTGACCGCGGTGCCCGGCCGCTGCCAGGGCGCCATGGAAGGTGCCGGCGATCTCGCCCAGGTGACGGCGGATTTGTTGCGCGCCTGATAAGTGTCTGATTTATAAAGGCGGCGGGCCGTTCCGGGGTGTTGCCCGGGCGGCCCGCTTCTTTGGTTGACGTTAACGGAAAGCCGAACCTACAATTTGGCTCCAGAAAAAAATAATACACCGCCCCAGTTTGAAGGATTTTCCCGTGTCGGAGATTGATCAGCGCGATATCGGCCTCAGCTATCCCTTTGCCAGCCATGCACAGGGGCCACGCCCCGGCGATGCCGAGGTGTTTGAACTGCGCCCTGGCGTATTGTGGCTGCGTATGCCGATCCCGATTCCGGGCCTCGACTACATCAACCTGTGGCTGATCCGCGATGGTGCCGGCTGGACCGTGGTGGATACCGGCGTGCGCTCCTCGAAATTGCAGGCTTTGTGGGAACAGGTATTCGAGCGCCATCTCGATGGCCTGCCGATCACCCGCATTCTCTGCACGCATTTCCATCCCGATCATCTCGGCCTGGCCGGCTGGCTGCATGAACGCTGGCAGGCGCCGCTATGGATGACGCTGGGCGAATGGAGCTTTGGCCGCATGCTGTCGCTGGATGCGCAGCCGGAAGTGCCGCCGGAGGTGCTGGATTTTTACCGCCGGGTCGGTTTCGACGAAGCCGGGCTGGAGCGTATCCGCACCAGCGGTTTCGGCAATTTCCGCAAGGCGGTGACGGAAATCCCGCGTACCTATCACCGTATCGTGGAAGGCGACATGGTGCGCATCGGCGCGCATGACTGGCGTGTGATCATCGGGCGCGGCCATTCGCCGGAACATGCCAGCCTGTATTGCGCCGATCTCAACCTGCTGATTTCCGGCGACCAGGTGCTGCCGCGTATCAGCCCGCATATCGGGGTTTATCCCGGCGAGCCGGAAGCCTGTTCACTGACATTGTATCTGCGTTCGTTTGATCGTTTCGCCGATCTGCCGGCCGATGTCTGGGTGATGCCGGCGCATGGCGATGTGTTCATCGGCCTGCATGCCCGCATCGCCTATCTCAAGCGACATCATCAGGAACGGCTCGATATCCTGGTGCAGGCGATGCAGCAGCCGATGACCGTGCTGGAAACCCTGCCATTGCTGTTCCGGCGCGATATCACCGATCACATGACCCTGGCGGCCGGCGAGGCGATGGCGCATCTGCATCATCTGATGCTGCAAGGCCAGGTGCAGCGCCGGCTCAATGCCCAGGGCGTGTATGAATACAGCCGCAGCCAGATGGCCGAAGCGGCGCAATGATCCGGCCCTGGCGCCGGCAAGGGGAGGCAGAATGGCGAGTTTGAAGGGCAAGACCCTGTTCATCACCGGCGCCAGCCGTGGCATCGGCCTGGCGATCGCCTGCCGCGCTGCCGCCGATGGTGCCAATATCGCCATCGCGGCCAAGACCACCGAGCCGCATGCCAAGCTGGCCGGCACCATCTACAGCGCTGCCGAGGCGGTGGAGCAGGCCGGCGGCCGCGCCCTGCCGCTGGTGGTGGATGTGCGTGAGGAAGCGGTGGTGGAGGCGGCGATGGCGCAGACCGCCGAAACCTTCGGCGGCATCGATATCCTGATCAACAATGCCTCGGCGATCAGCCTTACCGGCACGCTGGAAACGCCGATGAAACGCTACGATCTGATGCATCAGATCAATACGCGCGGCACCTATCTCTGTTCGCAGAAGGCGCTGCCCTATCTGCTCAAGGCGGAAAACCCGCATATCCTGAATATGTCGCCGCCGCTCAACATGGAGCAGCGCTGGTTCGAGCCGCATGTCGCCTACACGATGGCGAAATACGGCATGAGCCTGTGCGTGCTCGGCATGGCGGGCGAGTTCCGTGCCAAGGGCGTGGCGGTGAATGCGCTATGGCCGCGCACCGCCGTGGATACCGATGCGATGAACGTGATCACCGGGCCGGATTTCCGCCGCCGCTGCCGCAAGCCGGCCATTCTGGCCGATGCCGCCTATGCCATCCTGACCCGGCCGAGCCGCGACTGCACCGGCAATTTCTTCATCGATGACGAAGTGCTGCGCGAAGCCGGCGTCACTGATTTCTCGGTCTACCGCCATGACGGCGTGGAAGAAAAAGACCTGATCCCGGATTTTTTCGTCTAGAGCATGATGACATCATATTGACGCGCTACGTTTCGCCTGGAGGCGGTAGCCCACAAGGAGAAGCGCTTGCAGGTACATTCGTACCTGCAAGCGCTTCGACGCCGTGGATGCCGCCTCCAGGCGAAACCCTCCGGGCCGGGTAAATTCGGCCTTCGGATGCGTCGCGCGGCTTGCCCGTAGTCCCACTACGCGCTGCGCCGCGCTCCTACCCGAAGGCCGAATTTACCTCGGCGTAGCGTGCCAATATGATGTCATCATGCTCTAGAAATCCGCCAGGAAGGCGGCGGGTGTGAGAATCGCAATACCGCGAAATGGATGCAGCGTCAGCAGGTCGGCGTCACCGCTGATGATGCAAGCGGCATCGCCTGCCACGGCCAGACTGATAAACGCATCGTCCTTGGGGTCGCGGCATGCCTGGATGGCCGGTGGTGCGGGGATGAAGTCGGCGATGCTTTCCAGCAAGTCGAGCAGTTTGAGACGATCGGCGCGGGTGGCATAGCGGTCAAATTTTGACCGCAGTAGCACACTGCCAAGCTCACCAAGAGTTGCCTCGCTCAGCAGCAGGGTGCCACGTTCGGTGGCTTTCCAGAAGGCGCGGTCAGCGACGGAATGTGGCAGGAGCAGTTTGCTGACCAGCACATTGGTGTCGATGACGAAGCGCAATCAGGCTTCGTCCGCCAGCAGGGCCGCCAGTTTTGCTTCCGTCAAACCGGCTTTTGCGGCCTTGGCGCCAACGTCTTCCGAGGCCAGGCGCAATTCTGCCAGCCGGTAGCGGCGCAGGGCTTCAAAATCCTGCATCGATACCATCACCGCAATATCGCGCTTTTGGCGCCGGATCAGCACCGGTTCATGCTGGGCGGCATCCAGCAGGCTGGCGAATTCCTGCTTGGCCTGGGTGGCGGAGAAAATGCGCATGGCTAGCCTCGGGAGCTGATTGAAGCATTTTATACGAATTGTACAAAATGTCCAAACTCATCCGTCAGCCCGCCCGCACCAGCCTTTCCTGGTTCTGCCCGGCGGTGAGGCGTAGCTGACCGTTGGCATCCAGATCGTCGAGCCCGGCGGTGACGCCTTCATGGGCCACCACGCGGCCATTCAGCCGCGCCTTGGCCGAGCGAATCAGGTGGCGGGCATCGCTGCGGGTTTCGGCCAGGCGGGCGGTCACTAGCAGGTCGACCAGATCCATGCCCTGGGCCAGGGCTTCGCGCGGCAGGTCGAGCGGGGCGGTTTTTTCGGCAAGAACGAGTGTGGTCACGATACATCTCCTGGGCTCTGTGCGGTGGGGTCCGCCGGAGGCCGGAAGCATCGGATTGTCTGAAAACACGAATGCCGCCGGTGGCTGCGGCGGCATTGGGTCGTTTGTCACATACGAACCGTCGCCGCTATGGGAGCAGCGTAAAATACCAATGGGTAAAGGCGGCGCGGATGTGCATGGCGCTCAAGCTAGTGCGGCTGTTGCTGTCTGTCAACGCCCCAGGATTTCATCGCGCCCCCTGGGGCGCTCAGCGGCCCAGGATTTCATCCCGCCCCCTGGGTCGTTACCGACCCAGGATTTCATCCCGCCTGTAGCCCTGGGCATAGAGCAGCCCGGTCAGGTCGCCATGCTGGATCGAGAAGCGCGCCTCAGCGCGTACCACCGGCTTGGCGCGGAAGGCGATGCCCATGCCGGCGGCCTGCAACATTGCCAGATCGTTGGCGCCATCGCCCACGGTGAGGCAATCGGCCAGTTCCACATTTTGTGCGATGGCGATGCGCTTGAGCGCCGCCAGCTTGGCCTCGCGGCCCAGGATCGGTTCGCGCACATTGCCGGCCAGCTTGTCGAAAGTCACCACCAGATGATTGGCCTGGTGTTCGTCGAAGCCGAACTGTTCCTTGATCAGGCCGGTGTAATAATCGAAACCGCCGGAAACCAGGGCGCAATAAACGCCATGCGCCTTGAGTGTGCCGAGCAAAGCGGCGGCACCCGGCATCGGCTGGATCAGTGCGGCGCCCTGGGCCAGCAGGGTTTCCGGCAGGCCTTTGAGCAGCCCGACGCGCTCACGCAACGCGGCCTCAAAATCCAGTTCGCCATTCATGGCGCGGCGGGTGATGTCGGCGATACCGGGGCCGAGCCGGGCCAGTTCGGCCAGTTCATCCAGCATCTCGTTGCGGATGATGGTCGATTCCATATCGGCCACCAGCACCTGCTTGCGCCGGTTTTCCACCGGCGGCAGCAGCAGGTCGACCGGGGCGCCGCGCAGGGCGGTGCGGGCAGCCTTGAGCGCGGCTTCGCCCTCCAGCCGCTCGAAGGGAATGTCGCAGGCCACGCCAGGATCGAGCCAGTCGGCCTTCGCCACCTTGGCGCCGGCCAGCGCCAGGGCATCGCGCACCGCGCCGGCCAGGCGTTCGTTCAGCGTGCCGCCGCGCGGATCGGAGATCAGGGTGAGGAGGTTTTGCATGGCGGCAAACCGGGCTATGAAGACGGGATGATCCATATACCCGCCACATTGCCGCTTGTCATCGTTGCCGGGCCGACTGCCAGCGGCAAGTCGGCCCTGGGGCTGGCGATTGCCGAGCGGTTCGGCGGCATGGTGATCAATGCCGACAGTATGCAGGTCTATCGCGACCTGCGCCTGCTGACGGCGCGGCCGACGGTGGAAGAGGAAGCCAGGGTGCCGCACCGGCTCTATGGCGTGCTGGACGGTGCCGAGCATGGCACGGCGGCGCGCTGGCGCGAATTGGCGCTGGAAGTTCTGGCCGAGGCTGCCGCCCTGCGCCGCCTGCCGGTGCTGGTGGGCGGCACCGGGATGTACCTGCGCGCGCTCACTGAAGGCCTGGTAAGCGTGCCGCCGCTACCCCCCGAGTCCAGGGCGGAAGCCCTGGCGCTGCTCGAAAAACTCGGTTCGGGGGGCTTGCATGCCGCCCTGGCGCAACGCGACCCGCAGACCGCCGCCGGCATCAAGCCGGGCGACAGCCAGCGCCTGGTGCGGGCCTGGGAGGTGCTGGCCGGCAGCGGGCGTGGCCTGGCCGCCTGGCGCCAGGAAGCGGCCGGCGCCGGCCTGCCCAATCCGGTCTGCTGGCTGGTGCTGCGGCCGCCGCGCGCGCCGCTTTATGCCCGTATCGACCGGCGTTTCGAAGGCATGATCCGTGCCGGCGCGCTGGATGAAGCGCGGGCTTTCGCCGCCCGGCGCGACATTCCGGCCGCTGCGCCGCTGCGCAAGGCGCATGGCCTGCCGGAATTGCTGCGCCATCTGGGTGGTGAAATTGATCTGGAACAGGCGATCCGGCTTGCCCAGGCCAATACAAGGCATTACGCCAAGCGGCAGACTACCTGGTTCCGCCATCAGGCGGTGCCGGACCTGGTTGAGGAAAGCGACCTCGGGGAGAAAGAAAATTTCAACCCAGAGGCAAAAATCTTTCCATTTCTTATGAGATACCTGTTGACCGCCGACTATCCCACTGTTTAGGGTGGCGCGCTTTTTTACAGGGCTTGTGAGGGTTTCACAGGCCGCAACCGGGCCGTCCGGCCCAGATTATATGCAAGGAATGGAGTTATGGAAACGGAGCAGCGTGAACAGCAGACCATGTCCGGCGCGGAGCTGGTGATCAAGGCGCTTGTAGATCAGGGCGTCGAGGTCATTTTCGGCTATCCGGGCGGCGCGGTATTGCCGATTTACGATGCCCTTTTCAAGCAGAATGCCATTCGCCATGTGCTGGTGCGCCATGAACAGGGCGCGGTGCATGCCGCCGAGGGCTATGCCCGTTCCACCGGCAAGCCCGGCGTGGTGCTGGTCACCTCCGGTCCCGGCGCCACCAATGCCGTCACCGGCCTCACCGACGCGCTGCTGGATTCGATCCCGATCATCTGCCTCACCGGCCAGGTGGCGACGCATCTGGTTGGTACCGATGCCTTCCAGGAATGCGACACCACCGGCATCACCCGGCCCTGCACCAAGCATAACTACCTGGTGAAGAGCACCGACGATCTCGCCCGCGTGGTGCATGAAGCGTTCTATGTCGCCACCAGTGGCCGGCCCGGCCCGGTGGTGATCGACCTGCCGAAGGATGTGCAGATCGCCCAGGGGCCGTATACCGGCCCGACCAATGTGCGGCACAAGACCTATCGCCCGCGCACCGAGGGTGAGGAAGCCAAGATCAAGGCCGCCATCGACTTGATGGCCAAGGCCGAGCGGCCGATTTTCTATACTGGCGGCGGCGTGGTGAATGCCGGCCCGCGCGCTTCGGAATTGCTGCGTGAACTGGTCAAGCTGACCGGTTTCCCGATCACCAACACGCTGATGGGCCTGGGCTCGTATTCCGGCACCGACCGTCAGTTCCTCGGCATGCTGGGCATGCACGGCACCTGGGAAGCCAATCATGCCATGCATGATTGCGACGTGATGATCAATATCGGGGCGCGTTTCGATGATCGCATCACCGGCCGGCTCAATGCCTTCTCGCCGGGCTCGAAGAAGATCCATGTCGATATCGACCCGTCGTCGCATAACAAGACGGTGCGCGCCGATATCTGCATCGTCGGCGATGCCTGCCGCGTGCTGGAGCAGATGATCGAGGCCTGGAAGCAGGGCGGCCACAAGCCGAACCAGAAGGCGGTGGACAAGTGGTGGGCGCAGATCGACCAGTGGCGCGCCCGCGACTGCCTGGCCTTCCAGCAGGATGACAAGATCATCAAGCCGCAATATGCCATCCAGCGGCTGTATGAGAAGACCAAGCATCGCGACACGTTCATCACCACGGAAGTGGGCCAGCACCAGATGTGGGCGGCGCAGTTCTACAAGTTCGAGCAGCCGAACCGCTGGATGACCTCGGGCGGCCTCGGCACCATGGGCTATGGCCTGCCGGCTGCCGTGGGCGCCCAGCTCGGCCATCCCGACAAGCTGGTGGTGGATATTGCCGGCGAAGCCTCGATCCTGATGAATATCCAGGAATTGGGCACGGCGGCGCAGTATCGCCTGCCGGTGAAGGTGTTCATCCTCAACAACGAATATATGGGCATGGTGCGCCAGTGGCAGGAATTGCTGCATGGCAGCCGCTATTCCGAGAGCTATTCGGAATCCCTGCCGGATTTCGTCAAGCTGGCCGAGGCGTTCCATTGCGTCGGCCTGCGCTGCACCAGCCCGGGCGATCTCGATGCGGTGATCGACGAGATGATCAAGGTGGACCGCCCGGTGGTGGTCGACGTGGCCGTCTCCAAGAGCGAGAACTGCTTCCCGATGGTGCCATCGGGGGCGGCGCATAACGAAATGATCCTGCCCGACCAGGCCGATGCCCAGCGTGGCGCTTCGGTGAGTGCGGAGGGCATGGCGCTGGTCTGAGCGCCGTCACGGAACAAGCGGAAAAGTCATCATGTCAGCGCAAACCTCTTTGCCGATCCAATCGCATATCCTGTCGGTGCTGGTCGATAACGAGCCGGGTATCCTGGCCCGCATCGTCGGCCTGTTCTCCGGCCGTGGCTATAATATCGAGAGCCTCACCGTCGCCGAGGTCAACAATGCGGCGCATCTCTCGCGCATCACCATCGTCACCTCCGGCCCGGCGCCGGTGATCGAGCAGATCAAGGCCCAGCTCGGCCGTCTGGTGCCGGTGCATAGCGTGCATGATCTCACCGTGGAAGGCCCGCATGTGGCGCGCGAACTGGCGCTGGTCAAGGTGGCCGGCACCGGCGAGAAGCGGGTGGAGAGCTTGCGTATCGCGGATATCTTCCGCGCCCGCGCGGTGGACAGCACGATTGAATCCTTCGTCTTCGAACTGACCGGCGCGCCCGAGAAGATCGATGCCTTCGTCAAGCTGATGCAGCCGCTCGGGCTGGTCGATCTGTCGCGCACCGGCGTGGTTGCGATCAGCCGCGGGCCGGCGCCGCTCTAAACCACAAGAAAGCCTTTCTTGGATAACCACGACGCATAAATAGGAGAGAAAAACCATGCGTGTGTACTACGACCGCGATGCAGACCTGAACCTGATCAAGGGCAAGAAGGTCGTTATCGTCGGCTATGGCAGCCAGGGCCATGCCCATGCCCAGAACCTGAAGGATAGCGGCGTGAAGGAAGTCGCCGTGGCCCTGCGCGCCGGTTCGGCTGGCAATGCCAAGGCCCAGGAAGCCGGCTTCAAGACCATGACCCCGACCGAGGCCGCCAAATGGGCCGACGTGATCATGGTGCTGACCCCGGATGAGAGCCAGTCCGACCTGTGGGTGAGCGAGCTGCGCGACAACATGAAGCAGGGCGCCGCCCTGGCTTTCGCGCATGGCCTCAACATCCATTTCAACCTGATCGAGCCGCGCAAGGACATCGACGTGTTCATGATCGCGCCGAAGGGTCCGGGCCACACCGTGCGCTCGGAATACCTCAAGGGCGGCGGCGTACCCTGCCTGGTGGCGGTGCATCAGAATCCGTCGGGCAACGCGCTTGAAATCGCCCTCAGCTATGCCTCCGCCGTCGGCGGCGGCCGCGCCGGCGTGATCGAAACCACCTTCCAGGAAGAATGCGAAACCGATCTGTTCGGCGAGCAGGTGGTGCTCTGCGGCGGTCTGGTCGAACTGATCAAGGCCGGCTACGAGACCCTGACCGAGGCCGGCTACGCCCCGGAAATGGCCTATTTCGAGTGCCTGCATGAAGTGAAGCTGATCGTGGACCTGATCTACGAAGGCGGCATCGCCAACATGAACTACTCGATCTCCAACACCGCCGAATATGGCGAATACCGCACCGGCCCGCGCATCATCACCGCCGAGACCAAGGCCGAGATGAAGCGTGTGCTGGCCGATATCCAGGAAGGCCGCTTCACCCGCGACTGGATGCTGGAAAACAAGGTCAACCAGACCTCGTTCAAGGCCATCCGCGCCAAGATGGCGGCGCATCCGATCGAGGAAGTGGGCGCCAAGCTGCGTGGCATGATGCCCTGGATCGCCAAGAACAAGCTGGTCGACAAGGCCCGCTCGAACTAAGTATCTCGCGCTGAGACAGAACGGCCGCCGGCACCATCCGGCGGCCGTTTTTGTTGCGATCACTCGGCGCTGCGGCCTTCATGTGCCAGCAGCCATTGCTTGCGCGGCAATCCGCCGGCATAGCCGGTGAGGGCGCCGTTGCTGCCCGCCAGCCGGTGGCAGGGAATCACCACACTGATCGGGTTGGCGCCATTGGCGTGGCCGATGGCGCGGGCATGGCCGGGGCTGAGGCCAAGCCGCTGTGCCAGGGCGCCATAGCTTAGCGTCTGTCCCGCCGGAATATCGCGCAGCGCGTCCCAGACGCGGCGTTGAAACACCGTGCCGCCGAATTCACAGGGTAGGGCAGCAATGGCGCCGATTTCACCAGCAAAGTAGGCTGTCAGTGCCGCCCGCAAATGGGCCGGCGCGTGGCCTTGCGTGAAAGTGGCGTCGGCATATTGTCGGGTGGCCAGGCGATGCAGCCGTGCCTCACAATCCTGCCAGTCGAGGAAACGCAAACGGCCCTGAGCGTCGCTGACGATCAGGGCCGTGCCGAGCGGTGTTGCAAACGTGTCGAGTGTGAAGGGCGTGGCGCGCATCACCCGATTGTGGCGGGCGATGGCGCCGGGCGGAAGGCCTATTCCGGCTCGATGCCGGCGGCCTTCACCACGGCGGCCCATTTTTTGGTTTCGGAAACGACAAAATCCGCCAGTTCCTTGCGGCTGGAGGATTTCGGCTCGATGCCGGCAGCCAGCAGCTTGTCCTGCACTTCCTTGTCGGCCACCGCAGCGGCGATGCCCTTCTGCAACAGGTCGGCGATGGCCGGATCGGTCTTGGCCGGCAGCCAGGCGGCAAACCAGGCGGTGATCTCGTAGCCCGGCACACCCTGGGAAGCGATGGTGGCGAGGCCCGGCGCCACCACGGAAGGCTGTGCGGTGGAAACGCCCAAAGCTTTCACCTTGCCGGCGGCGGCCTGCGGCAACGTGGTGGAAACATCGGCGATCATCAGCGAGAGCTGGCCGCCGAGCAGATCGGTCACCGCCTGCGGATTGCTTTTGTAGCCGACATGCAGGATGTCGGTGCCGGTCATGGTCTTGAACAATTCCACGCTGATGCGCGATGAACTGGAGCCGGCGCCGAAGCTGAGCTTGCCCGGATTAGCCTTGGCATAGGCAATCAGCTCCATCACGCTATTGGCCGGCACGCTGGGATGCAGCACCAGCGCCATCGGGATGGTGCCCAGCATGCTGACGGTTTCAAAATCCTTCTCGGCATCGTAAGGCAGCTTTTTCAGCATGCTCTGGTTGGCGGCATGGGTGGTATTGGTGGAAATCAGCAGCGTGTAGCCATCCGGCGCTGATTGCGCCACTTTCTGCGCCGCGATCACGCCGCTGCCGCCGGCGACATTCTCCACCACCACGCTTTGCTTGAGGTCGGCGCCCAGCTTGTTGCCGATCACGCGCGCCACGGTATCGGTGGCGCTGCCGGCCGAGAACGGCACGATGAACTTGATCGGCTTCGACGGGTAGCCGGCAGCGCCTTGCGCGAAGGCCGCAGTCGGCAGCATGGCAGCCAGGCCGAGCAGGCCCAGCGCCACAAACAGATTATGCAGTCTCATGGGTTCCTCCATTGTTATGGTTGGTGTTGTGTTGCAGCGGAATTGGCAGGCTGAGCAGCAGGAAGGACAATGTCTTGCCATGGCCATCCAGGCCGAGGCTGGCATTGACGCCGCCATCCAGCGCGCGGTCGAGCACGAAATTGAAGGCATGCAGCAGCGGCAGATCGTAGCGTCGCACGCTGCTGACGCCGCGATGTGCAAACAACGCCGCCACGCGGGCCTCTGTCACTTCGGCGGCCAGCAGCGGGTAATCCTCCGGCCGGTAGCAGATCAGGCCGATATTGAGCCGGTTGCCCTTGTCGCCGGAGCGGGCATGGGCCAGGCGATGCAGCAAAATGGTCGGCTGGCTCATGGCATCGTCTCCGCTGCCAGCAGATGCATGGCCGGCTGCACCCGTTCGCGTTCGATCAGGCAGGAGGCGCTGGCAAGCTGCGGCGTGATCTGCCGCCGCACGCCGCCGCCGCCGGCCGGGCCGGCAACGTAAAGTGCTTCCACTTCGGCCAGCAGATGCCGGATCGGCGCCGGATCGTGGCTTCGCGCGGCGAAGCGCACGCGCAGATCCTCGCTATGCTCGGCATGAGCCAGGGTTTGGTTCAGCATCTGGCTGGCGCTGTCGCCAAAGCTGCTGCAGATGCCGATGATATCGGCGCGCAAGGCCAGGTCGGGCCAGGTCCGCGCCATGCGGTGGCGCACGATCTCGATCGCCAGCCGCGCCCGCGCCGCTGCATTCGGCCCGGCATAGGAAATTTCCGCCTCGCCGAGCAGCCCGGCATTGATGCAGACGGTGGCCTTCAGCCGTGCTGGCCGGACATGGCCCCGGGCGCCGCGCAGGCTGACCCGATCCGGGCCGATCTGCTCAAGCTGCACACCGGTAATATCCAGCACCACATCCGGCGTGAGATAGGCGGCAGGATCGTGGATTTCGTAGAGCAACTGCTCTTTCACGGTGCGTAGATCGACCACGCCGCCGGTGCCGGGTGGCTTGGTGATGACGATGCCGCCGGTCGCATCCACTTCGGCGATGGGATAGCCGATATCGATGAAATCGGCGGCATCCTTGGCACCGGGATCGGCGAAATAGCCGCCGCTCACCTGCGGGCCGCATTCCAGCAGATGGCCGGCCAGGGTGCCGGCAGCCAGGCGTTGCCAGTCATCCCAGCCCCAGCCGAAGCCATGCACCAGCGGCCCCAGCACCAGGGCCGGATCGGCGACACGCCCGGTCACCACGATCTCGGCCCCGGCATCCAGCGCTGCCGCAATCGGCGCGGCACCCAGATAGACATTGGCGGCCACGATATCCGCGATGCGGCCATCGCCACCGGGCTGCAACACAGCGCCATCAGTCTCGCATGCGGCCAGTTCGGCAGCGCTGAAAGCGCCGCTGATATCGTCGCCCGCCACCACGGCGATGCGCGCCGCCGGAAAACCCAGCGTGGCGGCCAGGCCGGCAATCTGCCGCGCCGCGCCCTGCGGATTGGCGGCACCGAAATTGCCGATGATGCGGATGCCATGGCCCAGGCAGCGCGCCAGCACCGGCGCCAGCATGGCCAGCAGATTGGGGCTGTAGCCGGCAGCGGGATCACGCTGGCGGTCGAGTTGCGCCAGCGCCAGGGTGCGCTCGGCCAGCATCTCGAAAATCAAAAAGGCCGGCTGGCCGGAAGCGATCAGGGCTTCCACCACTGGAATGGCGGCGCCGGGGCGGTCGCCGGAAAAGCCGGCAGCGGCGCCGATATGGATCGACTGGATCACAGATATTGCCTGCGCGAAGGTTTCCTCGCCGCGACCCTAGCTGCGTGATATATAAATACAAATACAATATAACTATGGGATTATAGATTATGTCTATAAATCTGACCCTGCGCCAATTGGAGATTTTCTCCGCCACCGCGCGGCTCGGCAGTTTCAGTGCCGCCGCTGGCAAGCTCAATCTGTCGCAGCCGGCGCTCAGTGTGGCGATTGCCAAGATCGAGGCCGAACTGGGCCTGGTGCTGTTTGATCGCACCACACGGTCGGTGCGGCTGACTGCCGATGGTCGCCATCTGGCGGCGGTGGCGGAAGATTTGCTGCGTGATTTCAAGGTGGCGATGCAGAGCGTGGCGGCACGTGCCAGCGGCTTGCATGGCCGGCTGGCGCTGGCCGTGCTGCCCTCGATTGCCGCTTCCTTCCTGCCGGCGGCTTTGGTGGCGTTGCAGGCGAAATATCCCGGCATCGATGTGGCGGTGCATGATGTGATGCATGAACGCGCGGTGGCTTTGGTGGCGGATGGTGTGGCGGATTTCGCCGTCACCACGCGCATCGCCGATACCGCCGCGCTGACCTATGAGGAACTGGGCGCCGACCGCATCCATCTGGTCTGCCGCGATGATCATGCGCTGGCCGGCAAGGGGCCGCTGCCCTGGCAGGCGCTGGCCGGCCATGCCTTTGTCGCCATGGCAGGTTCCACCTCGGTGCGCCGGTTGGCTGATGCAGTGCTGTTGCAGGCCGATTTTGCCCTGGCGCCGCGCTATGAAGTGGAGCAGATCGCGTCGGCGATTGCGCTGGTTTCCGCCGGGCTTGGTGTCACGGCTTTGCCGGCGCTGACCTTTTCGATGTTTGCCAGCGACCGGCTGACCATGCGGCCGCTGACCGGCCCGGCATTGAGCCGGCAGATCGGCTGTCTGCAAATACGTGGCCGCCAGTTATCGGCCCCGGCCCAGGCTTTGCTGGGCGAAATAAAGGCCGCTTTCGCGCGGCGGCGAAGGCGGCCTTGATCCGTTTCCGGTGCGTGGCGGCAGATCAGTCTTCTGCCTCGGCCTGGCTGCCATTGCCGGTATTTTCGCCCGGAGCGGCGCCAGCGGCTTTCACCAGATCGAAGATATGGCGGCGCAGGCTCTTGGAATCGATACGGCTGAAATAGCGCACCAGTTCCATGGCCTGGCGCTGCGACACGCGGCCGGCGGTTTCGGCGTCGATTTCATCACTGCCGGCCAAGGCATCCAGGCTGGCGCCTTCATCCACCTGGCCTTCAAAGAAATAGGACGGCGGCACGTTCAGGATATGGGCGAATTGTTGCAACCGGCTGGCGCCGATGCGGTTCATGCCCTTTTCGTATTTCTGGATTTGTTGGAAGGTCAGGCCAACCGCTTCGCCAAGCCGGGTCTGGCTGATCCCGGCCAGGGTGCGTGCGGCACGCAAGCGGCGGCCGACATGGCTGTCGAACTGGTTCGGCCCGCGACTTTTGCTGCCCCGGCCTTTGCCTTCGCTGCGTTCCTCGGTGGTATTCACTGGGTCTCTCCTGTTACGGCGTCCTGAAGCGGCAGGAAGTCCTGAAATGACAGCGTGTCAGTGTGTTTTGGGCTGACATGCAGTCCGGAGCCGCTCATGACTCTGTCGAAAACAGGTTTATCAATTGTTTGAATGGCTTACGTGTTAATTATCGCTAATACGGCGATAACTGGCATGTATTTTTGGTTACTTTGAGATTGCTTATCACAACCATGGCTTGGGACACGAATTTGCCGCAATCCGACAGCAGGATGAAATTGCACGCATTCACGCTCTGTTAAGCCTCGCCCCGCAAATTAGTCATGCAACCTCCCGTTTTTATCCGCTGGGAAACACTTCCGCCCGGCAATATCTTTGCCGAGGAGCCGCCGAAGCGTGTACACTATGGTTAAAGCACGGAAATATTGGTCGGATCGCGCCCCCGGGCAGCGGCGGTCAGGCCCCGTGGCAGCGGCTTGCCGGGCCGCGACAGGACAGTTCAGGGCGGAGAGGCCAGGGCCATGACCGAAGCAATTTCCTTACATTCCACGCCCACGGGCGCCGCCGCCGGTCGTGACCGGGTATGGATTTTTGACACCACACTGCGCGATGGCGAGCAATCGCCCGGCTGCTCGATGAATCTGGAAGAGAAGCTGCGCATCGCCGAATTGCTGGAAGGCATGGGCGTCGATGTCATCGAAGCCGGTTTCCCGATTGCCTCGAATGGTGACTTCGAGGCGGTCAACGAGATCGCCAAGCGGGTGCGCAATTCCATTGTCTGCGGTCTCAGCCGGGCTGGTCGCAAGGATATCGACCGCGCCTGGGAAGCCCTGCGCCCGGCGCCGCGCGCCCGCATCCACACCTTCATTTCCACCAGTCCGCTGCATATGAAATACAAGCTGCAAATGGAGCCGGAGGCGGTGCATCAGGCGGTGATCGACAGCGTCAGCCATGCGCGCAATCTGTGCGATGACGTGGAATGGAGCTGTGAGGATGGCACCCGTTCCGATCCGGAATTCCTCTGCCGCCTGATCGAAAGCGCGATCAAGGCCGGCGCGCGCACCATCAATGTACCCGATACGGTGGGCTACACCGTGCCGGAGGAATATACCCGGCTGATGCGCTATCTGATCGAGAATGTGCCGAACAGCGATCTGGCGCGGTTTTCGGCGCATTGCCATAACGATCTGGGCCTGGCGGTGGCGAATTCGCTGGCCGCCGTGGTGGGCGGCGCGCGCCAGGTGGAATGCACCATCAACGGCATCGGCGAACGCGCCGGCAATGCGGCACTGGAAGAAATCGTGATGGCGTTGCGCACACGTGGTGATGCGATGCCGTATGAAACCGGCATCCGCACCACCGATATCACCCGCGCCTCGCGGCTGCTGTCGTCGATCACCGGCTTCAATGTGCAGCCCAACAAGGCGATTGTCGGCGCCAATGCCTTCGCGCATGAAAGCGGCATCCATCAGGATGGCATGCTGAAACATGCCGGCACCTACGAGATCATGACCCCGGAATCGGTCGGCCTGAACCGCTCGACCCTGGTGATGGGCAAACATTCCGGCCGCCATGCCTTCCGCAAGAAGCTGGAGGAACTTGGCTTCCAGCTAGCCGATAACCAGCTCAACGATGCCTTTGCCCGCTTCAAGGATCTGGCCGATCGCAAGAAGGACGTGTTCGACGAGGACCTGGTCGCCCTGGTGGATGACAGCATCTGGCGCGGCAACGACCATATCCAGTTCGTCTCGCTGCAGGTGGTGGCCGGCTCGAAGGGGCCGCAGACTGCCGATCTGGAATTGCTGATCGATGGCAAGCCGGCGGCGGTGCAGGCCTCGGGCAATGGCCCGGTGGATGCCACCTTCAATGCGATCAAAGCTCTGTTCCCGCACGACGCCAAGTTGCAGCTTTACCAGGTCCATGCCGTGACCGAGGGTACCGATGCCCAGGCCGAGGTGACGGTGCGGCTGGCCGAGGCCGGCAAGACCGTGAACGGCCAGGGCGCCGATGCCGATACCCTGGTGGCATCGGCCCGGGCCTATATCCATGCGCTCAACAAGCTGCTGGTGAAGCGGGAGAAATCCGCGCCCCAGGCGTTGAGTGCCTAAGAATGGCGGTTGTGGTGGGTAAAAGCGGCGGAAATAGCGGGGTTTGGGCCTTGCGCATCCCCGCCCGAACCACCATAACGGCCCGCAATATCCGGTACATGAGGTGAAGTGTCGATGTTTTCTCGCTTGATGGGTTTCATGTCGGCCGATATGGCCATCGACCTCGGCACGGCCAACACGCTGGTCTATGTCAAGGGGCGCGGCATTGTGCTGAACGAGCCGTCCGTGGTGGCGATCAGCAATGTACGTGGCAAGAAGGAAGTGCTGGCGGTGGGTGACGAGGCCAAGCAGATGCTCGGCCGCACCCCCGGCAATATCGAAGCCATCCGCCCGCTGCGTGATGGTGTGATCGCCGACTTCAATGTCGCCGAGGAAATGATCAAGCACTTCATCCGCAAGGTGCATAACCGGCGCAGCTTTGCCTCGCCGCAGGTGATTATCTGCGTGCCTTCCGGTTCCACCGCCGTGGAGCGGCGCGCGATCATGGAATCGGCTGAATCGGCTGGCGCCCGGCGGGTGCAATTGATCGAGGAGCCGATGGCGGCTGCCATCGGCGCCGGCCTGCCGGTGACCGAGCCGACCGGCTCGATGGTGGTGGATATCGGTGGCGGCACCACGGAAGTGGCGGTGCTGTCCCTGGGCGGCATCGTCTATTCGCGCAGTGTCCGCGTCGGCGGCGACAAGATGGACGAGGCGATCATCGCCTATATCCGCCGCAACAATAACCTGCTGGTGGGCGAGGCTTCGGCCGAGCGTATCAAGAAGCAGATCGGTTCGGCCTGCCCGCCGGAAGAGGGCAACGGCCTGTCGATGGAGATCAAGGGCCGCGACCTGATGAACGGCGTGCCGAAGGAACTGGTGATCAACCAGCGCCAGATCGCCGAAAGCCTGGCCGAACCGGTCGGCGCCATTGTCGAGGCGGTGAAAGTGGCGCTGGAGCATACCGCGCCGGAACTGGCCGCCGATATCGTCGACAAGGGCATTGTGCTGACCGGCGGCGGGGCGCTGCTCGGCAATCTCGATCTGGTGCTGCGCCATGCCACCGGCCTGCCGGTGACCATCGCCGATGAGCCGCTATCCTGCGTCGCGCTGGGTACCGGCCGCGCGCTGGAAGGCATGAAGACCACGTTCAAGCAGGTTTTGTACAATCCGTCCTACTGAACTAAGGGGCTGTTGAAGCGGGGCAGTGGGCGTTTTTTTGGAGGGGATGACGGAGTAAGATGCTGGGGCGTAGCGGACGCAGCATGCGGCTGGCGGCACCGTTCAAGGGGCTGTTGCAGCGCTTTGCCTTTCTGCTGCTGCTGGGCGCCGCGGTCGGCCTGATCCTGCTGGGCCGCATCGATCGCCCCGCCGTGGAGCGGGTGCGCGCGGTCACTGCCGATATCTTCGAGCCGCTGCTCTCCGCCGCTTCCGAGCCGCTGGTTTTTGTCGGCAATATCGTCGGCGCGGTGCAGGATCTGTTTTTCGCCCATGAGGAGAATGTGCGCCTGCGCGCCGAGAATGCCCGCCTGCTGCAATGGCAGGATGTGGCGCGCCGGCTGGAGCAGGACAATGCCAGCCTGCGCCGCCTGCTGGCTGCCGGTCCCGATCTCGGCCACAGCTTTGTCACCGGCCGCGTCATCGCCGATGGTGGCGGTCTGTTCGTGCGCACGGCGCTGATCAATATCGGCGCCAAGGATGGCGTCAAGAAGGGCCAGGCGGTGGTGGGCGAAGGCGGCTATGTCGGCCGCGTCGCCGAAGTGGGCCAGCGCGCCGCCCGCATCCTGTTGCTGACCGATCTCAATTCCCGCCTGCCGGTGATGATCCAGGAAGGCGGCCATCGTGCCGTGCTGGCCGGTGATAATTCGCCGCAGCCACGGCTGGAATATCTGCATCCCGGCGCCAAGCCGCAGGTCGGCCAGACCGTGGTCACCTCCGGCGATGGTGGGCAATTCCCGGTCGGCCTGCCGGTCGGCGAGATTGTCTCGGTGGCCGAGGGCAATGTGCGGCTGCGGCCGTTTGTTGATCTCGGCCGGCTCGATTTCCTGCGCGCGGTGCAGTTCGAGGAAACCCGCCTGGAAGGCGAGGAGGCGGCAGCACGCCCGGCCGCGGCAAAGCCGTGACCTGGGCCGTGAGGGATGAGCCGTGAAGCGCCGGCACGGCCGGGAGGGTGGCATGATGAAGCCCTTTGCCTTTTCAGCCCCGCGTCTGCGCGGTTTTCTGCCGATCATGACCTGCCTGCTGCTGGTGGCTTTCGGCCTGATGCCGCTCGGCCTGCCGCATTTCGCGCCGATCAGCCCGGCCCTGGCGCTGATGGCGGTGTTCTACTGGAGCATCTTCCGCGCCGACCTGATGTCGATGCTGGGGGCTTTCCTGATCGGCCTGGTGGTTGACCTGATCACTGCCGGCCCACTTGGCATCAATGCGCTGCTGCTGCTGCTGACGCATGAACTCGGCGTGTCGCAGCGTCGGGTTTTTCTCGGTTCGTCTTTCCTGGTCAATTGGTGGGGCTTTGCCATGGTGGCGGTGGGCGCCAGCCTGCTGAGCTGGCTGATTGCCAGCCTGCTGCATTGGCAGATGCATGAAATCCGCCCGATGCTGGCCCAGCTGCTGCTGTCGCTCGGACTGTATCCGGCGATCTACTGGCTGCTGAGCCGCATTGAGCAGCGCTATCTGCGCCTGGGTGCGCCGGCATGAACAAGCGCGACAATGATACCCATCGCATTTTCAATCGCCGCGCGCTGATGCTGGGCGCGGCGCAATTGGCGCTGTTTGGCGGCCTGGCGGCGCGGCTCTATTACCTGCAGGTGCTGGAAGCCGACCGCTACAAGCTGATGGCGGATGAGAACCGGATTTCCATGCGTCTGCTGCCGCCCCGGCGCGGCCGGGTGCTGGATCGTTTCGGCACCGAACTGGCTTCCAACCGGCGCAATTACCGGGTGCTGATCGTGGCCGAACAGGCGCGCAACGTGGATGCCACGCTGACTGCTTTGGCCGAATTGATCCAGATCGACGATACCCAGCGCGCCAGGGTGAAGCGCGAAATCGAGCGCCGCCGCAAATTCGTGCCGGTGGTGGTGGCAGAAAACCTGTCCTGGGAGGATTTTGCCCGCATCAACCTGCACAGCCCCGATCTGCCCGGCGTGCAGCTCGATGTCGGCGAGACGCGGGATTACGGCATGGGGGCGGTGTTCAGCCATGTGGTGGGCTATGTCGGCGCCGTGTCGGAAAGCGAGCTGGGCGACGATCCATTGCTGGAACTGCCCGGTTTCCGCATCGGCAAAAGCGGCGTGGAGCGTTTGTTCGACGAGGATCTGCGCGGCCGTGCCGGCCACAGTCAGATCGAGGTGAATGCCTATGGCCGCGCCATCCGCGAACTGGATCGCACCGATGGCCTGGCCGGCGACGATATCGTGCTGTGCATCGATGCCGAATTGCAGCGCTTCACCGCCGAACGGCTGAAGGATGAAAGCGCCGCCGCCGTGGTGATGGATGTGCATACCGGCGAAGTGCTGACCCTGGTATCCAATCCGGGCTTTGATCCGAACTGGTTCAATGTCGGCATCACCTCGGCGCAATGGCGCCAGCTCAATAGCGACAAATACAAGCCGCTGACCAACAAGGCGGTGCAGGGCCAGTATCCGCCCGGCTCCACCTTCAAGATGGTGGTGGGCCTGGCCGCACTGGAAGCCGGCGCGGTGACACCGGATACCCGGGTATTCTGCCCCGGCCATATGGAATTCGGCAACAACACCTTCCATTGCTGGAAGAAGGGCGGCCATGGCAGCATGAATCTGGTGCAGGCGCTGGAGGAAAGCTGCGACGTATACTTCTATGAGGCGGCGCGCCGCATCGGTGTCGACAAGATCGCCGATATGTCCAAACGCCTGGGCCTCGGCGATCAGACCGGCGTGCATGTTACCGGGGAGCGCCGCGGCCTGATCCCGACCCGGGCCTGGAAACAGGGGGCGCTGGGCCAGCCCTGGGCGCAGGGCGAAACCCTGGTGGTGGGTATCGGCCAGGGCTATGTGCTGACCACGCCGCTGCAACTGGCGGTGATGACGGCGCGGCTGGCCAATGGCGGCTATGCCGTGAAGCCGCAGGTGGTGCGGCATGATGATGTGTTGGGGCCGGCGCGCGAAACCCGGCCGGCAAGCCAGCTTTACCCGTCGCTGAATATCAAGCGCGAGCATCTGGATATCGTGCTGGAAGGCATGATCCGGGTCACCACGCCGCCGCGCGGCACGGCGCATGGCGCCCGCATCACCCAGGCGCAATTCGCCATGGCCGGCAAAACTGGTTCCAGCCAGGTGCGCCGCATCTCCAAGGCCGAGCGCGATACCCGCGTGCGCAAGAATGAGGAGAAGCCCTGGGAAGAACGCGACCACGCGCTGTTCGTGGCTTATGCGCCGGTCTCGGCGCCGCGTTATTGCTGCGCCGTGATTGTCGAGCATGGCGGTTCCGGCTCGAAGGCCGCCGCGCCGATTGCCCGCGACCTGATGCTGGAAGTGCAAAGGCTGGACCCGTCGCGGCGTAACCGCGCGCCGCTGACCTTGCCGGGCATCACCGCCGGCACGGCCGGCCCGGATCGCGAGGGGTGAGCATGCGCCGTCATTCCCTGCTCAGCCGTGGCAACGACCTGACCATCGGGCGCAAGCTGCGCGACATCACCTGGGGCCTGGTGCTGCTGATCGTGGCGGTGGCCTCGGTCGGCTTCATCCAGCTTTATTCGGCGGCCGGCGGCGATATCGATCCCTGGGCCGACCGGCAGATGCTGCGCTTTGCCGTCGGGCTCTGCGTCATGACGGTGATTGCCATCACCGATATCCGGCTCTGGCTGCGCACCGCCTATCTGTTTTACGCCGTGGCCCTCGTGCTGCTGGTGGCGGTGGAATTGTTCGGCCGCATCGGCATGGGTGCGCAGCGCTGGCTCGATCTTGGCGTGATCCATGTGCAGCCCTCCGAGATCATGAAGATTTCCATTGTGCTGGCGCTGGCGCGTTATTTCCATGGCCTCTCCTTCGAGGAAGTCGGCATGATCCGCTGGCTGCTGGTGCCATTGGCGCTGGTGCTGGCGCCGGTGGTGCTGGTGATGAAGCAGCCCGATCTGGGTACCGCCATGCTGCTGCTGGCCACTTCCGGCTCGGTGTTTTTCTTCGCCGGCGTGCGCTTGTGGAAATTCCTGCTGGTGGTGCTGGCCGGCGGCGCGGCAATGCCGATCGGCTGGGGCCTGATGCATGATTACCAGCGCAAGCGCGTGCTCACTTTCATGAATCCGGAAACCGACCCGCTGGGCGCCGGTTATCATATCCTGCAATCCAAGATCGCGCTCGGTTCCGGCGGCTTCACCGGCAAAGGCTTTCTGCAGGGCAGCCAGAGCCATCTCAGTTTCCTGCCGGAAAAGCAGACCGATTTCATCTTCACCATGTTTGCCGAGGAACAGGGGCTGATCGGCGCGCTGGCGCTGATCGGGCTGTATATCCTGGTGCTGGCCTATGGTTTCGCCATCGCCATGCGTTCGCGCAATCAGTTCGGCCGCCTGGTGGGCGGCGGCCTCACCGTGATGCTGTTCCTCTATGTCTTCATCAATATCGCCATGGTATCCGGCCTGGTGCCGGTGGTCGGCGTGCCGCTGCCGCTGGTCAGCTATGGTGGCACCGCGATGATGACCCTGCTGGTCGGCATCGGCCTGCTGATCTCGGTCTATGTCCATCGCGACGTCGAAATCCCCAGGCATATGAGCGGTTTGTAGGAAAATCGCGGAAGCGTCATTTCCCCGCGCCAGAGCCCTTGCAATCGTCGGGAATCCAAGTATCTTCCGCCCCGGTTTTGAGACTGGGCGCATAGCTCAGTTGGTAGAGCAGCTGACTCTTAATCAGCGGGTCCCAGGTTCGAGCCCTGGTGCGCCCACCAGTCTTTAAGCCGGTTTTCCAAGAAAAAGCCCTGGTTCCGCCAGGGCTTTTTTGTTGGGCGTTAAACTTCGTTAGACTCTAACGTTGGACTCCGGCTAACGGAATGTTCCGGTTCAAGCCGTGACGGTTACGGCTGCGTCGGTTTGGGCTGGCGCACGGTCAGGCCGCGCGGTTCGACATGGAAATCGATCGGACCGGGCAGCATGTCGATCTCGCCATCGCAGGCCACCGGCTTGGGGCGCGGGAAGTCGATGCGCAGATGCTCGGCCTTGATCACTTCCAGTGCCGGATCGCTATCCAGATTGCCGAGAAACAGCTTGGCGAGCTGGCCGGCCGAGCCGAGCGCACTGCGTTCATGCGAGATGTAGAGCGCCAGTTCGCCCGATTGCAGGTCGGGGCGGCCGAATAACTGCCCGGGCCGGAATTCATAGGCACCCGCCGCCACCACGATGGCCGGCGAGCGGATTTGTCGGCGCTGGCCGTGATAGTCGATGGTGATCTGCAGCATGCGGTGCCGTTTCATGGCGCGCCAGGCGGCACGAGCCATGGCCGTCCATTTGCCCAGGGCGCCCCATTGTCCCAGATTCCACAGCCGGCGGCGGCGTTCACGATCCACCACCATTTCCGGATAGAGCCCCAGCGCCGCCTTGTTGAGGAACAGGCGCTGATTGATACGGCCGAGATCGATCTGCGTCGGTTCGCCCTGGCTCAGGGCCGCCACCGCTTGCTCGATCTGCAACGGGATATTCAGATCGCGCGCCAGCAGGTTCATGGTGCCGAGCGGCAGCACACCCAGTATCTGCTGCCGTTTATTGGCAAACAGCAATTCGGCGGCGCTGCGCAAGGTGCCATCGCCGCCGCCGACCCAGATTTCATCACTTTCAGCCGCCGCCTGACGCAAAGCCGCTGGCAGGTCGCCGGGCGGCACCACCGCCACCGAAAGTTCGGCCAGGCCATGATGCTGCGCCACATCGGTAATCAGGTTTTGCAAGGCTTCGGCGCCATAACGCCGGGCGGTGCCGGAAGCGGCATTGATCACAACACGAATGCTCATGATGTCACCAGGGCAGCGGCAGCCAGTCGGTCAGGCTGGTGCCGGCCCGCACCGCCGCTACGCCCAGCACCAGGAAAAACCCGGCGGTGATCAGGCCCAGTGCCTGGCCGGCCAGCACGCCGAGGCCATCGCGGGTCAAGAGCCCCAGGGCGATCAGCACGATGCCGATGGCAAAGGGGGCATTGGCGAAGGGAATCGGCAGAGCCAGGCCAATGGCTTGCAGGATGATGCCCAGCATCGCCAGCACCAGACCGAAGCCGCCCACCAGCCACGTCAGGCGCGGCCGGAAATGCCGCTCCAGTTTGCGGATGCCGGGAATTGCATACCCCATGAAGCGGCGCAGCAGCGAAGCCGGCACCTGTTGCCGCGCCAGCATGCCGGGCAGGCGCGGCGGCGCATTGCCCCGGCGCAGCAAGGGCGCCACCAGCATACCGAAGGCCACGGCGATGATCAGCAGCCCGGTGATGAAGCCAACCGGCAGGCCGGGCGACGGCATCAGGCCGAGCAGGCCGAGAAACAGCAGCAAAAGCGGCGTGGAGCGGTCGGCGAAGACCTCGGCGGCCTCCTGCAAGGTCACCGGCCGGTCGCGGCCGATCTGGCGCAGCCGCGACAGATCGCGGGCCACGCTGCCACCAGAGGTTTTCTCCGGTTTCCCGGTATTTTGCGGTTTCTGGTCCATTCGCTTCGTCATACCTCCAGTAGGTGGGGGCAAATGCGGCGGCATCAAGGCGGTTTTGGGCAGGAAAACCGGCGACCGGCCGGTGCTGTTTCGAGAGCTTTCCAGACTCGCATCCGCCCCCGACCGCGCCGGATGCAACGCAGCCGGTTCCATATGAAAATGAAGCGGTCTAATATCCGGCCATGAGCATCGCGCCGCGCTTCTTTGCCCCGCTGGGTACCGTGCCGCATGCCGAGCGGCTCGCTTTCCTCAATCAGGATGTGCGGGCAGCCGGCACGGTATTCGGATTCTACGGCGCGGCGGCGGCCATCGGCGCCCGGCCGGGCGATCTGGCTTTGCTGGTGGTGCGGCGCCACCGGCCGGAAGACCTGCACCGCCAGATGGTGCTGGTATTCCAGCAGGACCGCAAATTCGCCGATGCCCTGGGCAAGCTCTATGCCGCGCGCGGCAAGCCGCTCGGCTTCGAAGGCCAGTATCGCTGGTGTGCAATTCCCGAGCCGGCTTTCCTGGCCGATGAGACCTATGCCCTGATGGCGGCGCGTTTCGCCACTCTGCTGCTGGTGGAGGAGCAGCCCGGCGGCCAGAGCCGCATCCTGGTGCTTGGCTCGGACGGCTTCCGCCAGCGGCCACCGCTGAAACTGGCGCCGCTGCCCCAACCGGCAGCGCCAGCGCCGAAGCCGAAGATTGCCGTGCCGCCGCCCAAGCCCAAGGCACCGGCTATCGCTGCGGCCAAGGTGGTGCCGCTGCGACCGCGCCCGACCGTGCCGGTGGCGGCGCCCCCTGCCGGCCGGGCGCCGTTGCCACCCTTGCCGCTGAACCGGCGCCGGCGGCTGCGCTCTGCCGTGGCGCTGAACGAAACGGTGGAGCGCGAGGTGGTGGATGAATTCCGCCGCCTGCTGACGATTTTATCGCATTACGGCTGATCCAGCGCTTCGGTGCGCATGTAGCGGCCATCCTGGTAGACCAGCGGCGCGATGGCATCCTGGCATAGCACGCGCAGTACCCGGCCGATGAAGATGCCATGGCTGCCATAGGCGTGGATTGCCTCCACGGCACAGAAGATATTGGCCTGGGCATCGACCAGAAACGGTGCGCCTTCCAGGCTGTCCTGCCAGTTGCCGCTGGCAAAACGCGCCTCGCCCTCGGCGCCGCCACTGAAAATGTCGGAAATCGGCTGCTGCCCGGTATGCAGCAGGTTGATGCAGAAAATCTGACCCAGCCCGAGATGGGCATGCAAAGCTGCCGAGCGATTGACGCAGGCCAGCAGGGCGGGCGGCTCGGCCGAGACCGAGGTGACCGCCGTGGCGGTCATGCCGCAGCGCTGGCCCCGGGGATCGCGGGCGGAAAGCACGGTGACGGTGGCGGCCAGCCGCCGCATGGCGGCGCGGAAAGCCTGATCGAGGGGCATGGAAGCAGCAAAAACGGTGTCCGGCATGGCGGCAAGATGCGGGTAATTCGCAAATCGTGCAATGTTTTTAGCTGCTTGACTTCGTGCTGCCGGCCACCATCTTGCAAATCGGACTGAAATGGTCTTATTTGCAGCGCGCGGGCGTCTGGCGCCCGTTTTTCCAGGAGAGATTGACCCATGCTGCGGCTGAGCCGGCTGGCGGATTACGGTGTGATGGTGATGGCCCATGTGGCGGCCAGCCCTGATGCCGTACATAATGCCGAGGCGGCAGCGGCGGCCACCGGGTTGCCCGGCCCCACCGTGGCCAAGCTGCTGGCCAAGCTGAGCCGCGCCGGCCTGCTGCATTCGCAGCGTGGTGCGCGCGGCGGCTATCGCCTGGCGCGGGCGCCGGAAGCGGTCAGCGTGGCCGATATCGTGGCGGCGCTGGATGGCCCGATTGCGCTGACACAATGTTCCGAACACCAGCCCAGCGCCTGCGACCGCGAGAATCTCTGTGTCTCGCGCCGTGGCATCACCAAGATCAACACCGCCATCCGCGAGGCGCTGCAATCGGTCAGCTTGGCTGAACTGGTGCGCCCGCATTACGACTTCATGCTGCCGCCGCTGCCACGCGCCACGGCTGCCAGCCCCAGTTGACCAGTAAGGACCAGCCCCCAGGTGCCCCATGCCTGCCGCTCTTGAAACCATCGACACCGTTGCCAAACTTGGCGGCGACTATAAATACGGCTTCGTCACCGAGATCGAATCCGAAGTTCTGCCCAAGGGGCTGAACGAGGATGTGGTGCGCTTCATCTCGGCCAAGAAGGAAGAGCCGGAATGGATGCTGCAATGGCGCCTGAAGGCCTATCGCGCCTGGCTCAAGATGGAAGACCGCGAGCCGACCTGGGCGCGCGTGGACTACCCGAAGATCGATTTCCAGGACATTCACTATTATGCCGCGCCGAAGCGCAAGGGCGGCCCCAAGAGCCTGGATGAGGTCGATCCTGAACTGCTCGCCACCTATGACAAGCTGGGCATCCCGCTGCGCGAGCGCGAGGCCCTGCTCGGCATCGAGAAGACGCCGGATTTCGGCAGCAATGTCGCGGTCGATGCGGTGTTCGACAGCGTGTCGGTGGCCACCACCTTCAAGAGCAAGCTGAAGGAAGTCGGCATCATCTTCTGCTCGATGTCGGAAGCGATCCGCGAATATCCCGATCTGGTGCAGAAATATCTCGGCTCCGTGGTGCCGGTGACGGATAATTTCTATGCCGCGCTGAATTGCGCCGTCTTCTCCGATGGCAGCTTTGTCTATGTGCCGCCGGGTGTGCGCTGCCCGATGGAACTCAGCACCTATTTCCGCATCAACGAGGCCAAGACCGGCCAGTTCGAGCGCACGCTCATTGTTGTCGACAAGGGCGCCTATGTTTCCTACCTGGAAGGCTGCACCGCGCCGATGCGCGACGAGAATCAGCTCCATGCCGCCGTGGTGGAACTGGTGGCGCTGGAAGATGCGGAAATCCGCTATGCCACGGTGCAGAACTGGTATCCGGGCGACAAGGACGGCAAGGGCGGCATCTATAATTTCGTCACCAAGCGCGGCGCCTGCCGCGGCGCACGCTCGAAGATTTCCTGGACCCAGGTGGAAACCGGTTCCTCGATCACCTGGAAATATCCCAGCGTGATCCTGCAGGGCGATGATAGCGTCGGCGAATTCTATTCGGTGGCGGTGGCCAATAATGCCCAGCAGGCCGATACCGGCACCAAGATGATCCATATCGGCGCCAATACCAAATCCACCATCATCTCGAAGGGTATCTCTGCCGGCCGGGCGCAGAATACCTATCGCGGCCTGGTGCGCATGCAGGGCAAGGCGAAGAACGCACGCAATTATTCGCAATGCGACAGCCTGCTGATCGGCGACAGATGCGGCGGCCATACCGTGCCGTATATCGAGGTGAAGAACCGCAGCGCCAAGGTGGAGCATGAAGCCACCACCTCGCGCATTTCCGACGACCAGCTATTCTATTGCCGCCAGCGCGGCCTGTCGGCCGAGGATGCGGTGTCCACCATCGTCAACGGCTTCTGCAAGGATGTGTTGCAGAAGCTGCCCATGGAATTCGCCGTCGAGGCACAGAAGCTGCTCGGCGTGAGCCTGGAAGGCTCGGTAGGTTAAGGATGAGCGCGATGCTTGAGATCAAGAATCTGCATGCCCGGGTGGATGGCAAGGAAATCCTGCGCGGCATCGATCTGGTGATGCGGCCGGGCGAGGTGCATGCCATCATGGGGCCGAATGGTTCGGGCAAGTCCACCTTGTCCTATGTGCTGGCCGGCCGCGATGGGTATGAAGTCACCGGCGGCGACATCCTGTTCAACGGCCAGAGCCTGCTTGACCTGGAACCCGAGGAACGCGCCCGTGAAGGCATCTTCCTGGCCTTCCAGTATCCGGTGGAAATCCCCGGTGTGGCCAATGCGGTGTTCCTGCGCTCGGCAGTGAATGCGGTGCGCCGGCATCGCGGCCAGCCGGAACTGGATGCAATGAGCTTCCTGAAGGCCGCCAAGGCGAAGATGAAGCAGTTGCAGATGGATGAGAAATTCCTGCAACGCCCGGTCAATGTCGGCTTTTCCGGCGGCGAGAAGAAGCGCAACGAAGTGTTCCAGATGCTGATGCTGGAACCCAGCCTGATGTTGCTGGACGAGACCGATAGCGGCCTGGATATCGATGCGCTGAAAATTGTCGCCGAAGGCGTCAATGCCCTGCGCGGGCCGGCGCGTTCCGCCCTGGTGATCACGCATTACCAGCGCCTGCTGGATTACATCGTACCCGATGTGGTGCATGTGCTGGCCAAGGGCCGCATCGTGAAAAGCGGCGGCAAGGAACTGGCGCTGGAACTGGAAGCCAAAGGCTATGCCGATATCGTGGCGGAGGCGGCGTGAACGCTTTCGCTGACCGTATCGCCGCGTTGCAGGCGAGCCTGCCGGCTTTGCCCGGCGTGGCGGCCTTGCGCGCCGATGGCCTGGCCGATCTGCGCCGCTTCGGACTGCCCGGCCGCAAGCTGGAAGCGTGGAAATTCACCTCGCTGCAAGTGGCCGAGCAACGCGACTGGAGCCTGGCCGCCAATGATGCGGCGCCGTTTTCCGCAGCTTTGCCGGATGGTGTGACCTTGCTGCCGCTGGCGCGCGCCTTGGCCGAGCAGGGTGAGACTTTGGCTGCGGTGCTGGCACCGGCCAGCCGCGATGCCGCTTCGGCTTTGGTGGCGCTGAACACCGCCTTGCTGCGCGATGGTTGGCTGCTGGACGTGGCGCCCGGCGTGGTGCTGCCGCGCCCGATCCATCTCGATCTGCGCAATACCGGCCGGGATGGCCTGGCCAATATCACCTGCCTGGTGCGGCTCGGTGCCGGCGCCAGGGCCAGCCTGTTTGAAAGCCATGCCGGCACTGGCTGGAGCAACAGCCGCATCAAGATCGAACTGGGCGAGGGCGCCGACCTGTTGCATGCCCGCTTGCAGCAGCAGGAGGCGGATGCCTTCCATGCCGGGCTGACCGAGGCGCGGCTGGCGGCCGGTGCCAGCTATCGCCATGTTTCGCTGATGCTGGGCGGCGCGGTGGCGCGCCATGAACTGGCGGTGACGCTGGCCGGCACCGGCGCTCGCCTGGATGCCCAGGGCCTGGCTTTGGCCAAGGGCCGGGCGCATCTCGATCACACCTTGCGGCTGGAACATGCCGCGCCGGGTTGCAGCAGCAATCAGCTGTTCAAGAATGTGGTGGATGAGCGCGGCCATGCCGTGTTCCAGGGCCGCATCCGCGTGGCGCCGGGCGCACAGCAGACCGATGCGCAGCAGCTTTGCCGCACCTTGCTGCTTTCGGATGATGCCGAGGTGGATACCAAGCCGGAACTGGAAATCCTGGCCGATGATGTGAAATGCAGCCATGGCGCCACGGTGGGCGACCTGGATGCCAATATGCTGTTTTATCTGCGCGCCCGTGGCATCGATGCCGCCACCGCGCGCCGCCTGCTGCTGGATGGTTTCGCCGCCGAGATTCTGGCGGCGATTGACGATGCCGATCTGCGGCTGCCTTTCGCCACCGCTTTGCAGGCCTGGATGCTGCCCGATATCACGGTTGCAGATGAGAGTGTGACGGAGGAGGGGGCATGAGCGCCGCGCCGTTGCAGCAGCCGGCTTTCGACGTGGATCGGATCCGCGCCGATTTCCCCATCCTGGGCCAGAAGGTGCATGGCAAGCCGCTGGTGTTTCTCGATTCCGGCGCCAGCGCGCAGAAGCCGCAGGTGGTGATCGATGCCATGAGCCAGGCCTATGCCACGCAATATGCCAATGTGCATCGTGGCATCTACCAGCTCAGCCAGCAGGCCACTGATGCCTTTGAACTGGCGCGCGAAAAGGTGGCGCGTTTTATCAATGCCGGTGATACGCGTCAGGTGATCTTCACCCGCAACGCCACCGAAGCGGTGAATCTGGTGGCGAATTCCTATGGCTGGGAATTGTTGCAGCCGGGCGATGAAGTGCTGATCAGCCATATGGAGCATCACGCCAATATCGTGCCTTGGCAGTTGCTGCGTGATCGGCGCGGCATCGTGCTCAAGGTGGCGCCGATCCTGGATGATGGCAGTCTGGACATGGCGGCTTTTGCCGCCCTGCTCGGCCCGCGTACCCGGCTGGTCGCCATCGCCCATGTCTCCAATGTGCTCGGCACGGTCAATCCGGTGGCCGAGATCGTGCGCCTGGCGCATGCCAATGGCAGCCATGTGCTGATCGATGGCAGCCAGGCAGTGCAGCATATGCGCGTCGATCTGCAGGCACTGGGCGCGGATTTCTACGTCTTCACCGGGCATAAGCTGTATGGCCCGACCGGGATCGGCGTGCTCTATGGCAAGCTCGATCTGCTGGAACGCATGCCGCCCTGGCAGGGTGGCGGCGACATGATCCTGTCGGTCACTTTCGAGAAGAATGAATGGGCCGACCTGCCGCATAAATTCGAGGCTGGTACGCCGGCCTTCATCGAGGCGGTGGGGCTGGGTGCCGCTATCGACTATGTCGAAAGTGTCGGGCTGGAAGCGATCCAGGCGCATGAGCATGATCTGCTGGATTATGCCACGCGCGAATTGAAGCGGATCAACAGCCTGCGCATCATCGGCGAGGCGCCCGGCAAGTCGGCGGTGATCTCTTTTGTGCTGGAGGGTATTCACCCGCACGATATCGGCACCATATTGGACCGCGATGGCGTGGCGGTGCGGGTCGGGCAGCATTGCGCCCATCCGCTGATGGAGCGGTTCGGCGTCGGCGCCACGGTGCGCGCCAGTTTCGGCATGTATAACACGCGGGCGGAAGTGGATGCGCTTTGCGCCAGCCTGCGGCGGGTGATGGAGATTTTCGGCTGATGGCGGCGAAAAAGCAGAAGCCAGGGGTGGCGCCGGAGGAAATACGCGACCAGGTGGTGGAGGTCATCAAGACCGTCTACGACCCGGAAATCCCGGTTAACATTTTTGAACTCGGCCTTATATACAAAGTTGACGTGAACGAGGCCAACAACGACGTGCTGATCGAGATGACGCTGACTTCGCCCAATTGCCCGGCGGCGCAATCCATGCCGGGTGAAGTGGAGATGAAGGCGCGCAGTGTCGATGGAGTCGGCGATGTGACCGTCGAAGTGGTGTGGGATCCGCCATGGACCCAGGAGCATATGTCGGAGGCCGCGCGCCTCGAACTCGGCATGATGTGAGGAAGCGACAATGACCGCTGAAATGCAATCCGAAGCGCCCAAGCCGCGCCGCGCCCTGCCGCCGCCGGTGACGCTTACCGACGCCGCCGCCGAACGTGTGCGCAGCCTGATGGCGCGCAGCCAGAAGCCGGTGCTGGGTTTGCGCATCGGCGTCAAGACCAAGGGCTGCTCCGGCATGGCCTATGATGTCACCTATGCCGAGGAAAAGCAGAAATTCGACGAGGAGGTGAACGACAAGGGCGTCACCATCTTCATCGATCCCAAGGCGCAGATGTTCATCTTCGGCACCGAGATCGATTGGCAGGAAGACAAGCTGCAAGCCGGCTTCGTGTTCCGCAATCCGAATGAAAAAGGCCGCTGCGGCTGCGGCGAGAGCTTCCACGTATAAGGTTTAGCTCTGCCGCAGCAGCGGGGCCGGCTTGGCATTCAGGGTGGCCCAGGCGCCGCCCAGGCCGAGTAGCAATGCCACGCCCAGGCCGCCGAGGGCGGTGAAGAGCGCCGTGCCGGCCAGCGGCACAAAGCCGGTATTCATGATCCGCGCCACGATGCCCCAGGCCGCCGCCATGCCCAGGCCATAGGCCAGGGTGGCACCGACCAGGCCGATGGCGGCATATTCCATCAGATGTGCGGCCAGGATATCGCTGCGCGTGGCGCCCAGCGCCTTCAGGATGGCGCCTTCGCGCAGCCGGCGGCGATGCTCGGCGGCGAGCGCACCGGCCAGCACCAGCAGGCCGGCGACCAAAGTCACCACCGCCGCGCCGCGCACCGCGCTGCCCAGCTTGCTTACCAGGTTGTTCACCTCGGTCAGCACATCCTTCATGCGGATCACCGAGATGCCAGGCATCTGGTGTGTCACCGCCTTGAACAGCGCGGTCTCGCCTTCCGGCGTTGCCTTCACCGTGGCCAGAAAAGTGTGCGGTGCGCGCTCCAGCAGGCCGGGCGAGAACACGATGACAAAGTTGATGCCGAGCGACGACCAGTCGAGCCGGCGGATATTGGCGATGCGGGCTTCGATATCGCGGCCGAGGATGTTCACCGTCAGCTTGTCGCCAATGCCGACGCCGAGGCCCTTGGCGGCGGCTTCTTCCATCGAGATCAGCGGCGGGCCGTCATAGTCCGGCGCCCACCATTGCCCCTGCACTAGGCTGGAATTTTCCGGCAGGGTGCGGGAATAGGTCAGGCCGCGATCCCCTTGCAGCACCCAGCGCTGTTCGGGATTGACCTGCACCTGCTCGGCCGGTACATCGCCGACCCGCACCACACGGCCACGCAGATTAGGCACGATCTGCATCTCGCCGCTACCCGGTGTGCTGCTGACCAGATTGCGGAAGGCGTCGAGTTGATCGGGCTGGATATCGACGAAGAAAAACGCCGGCGCTTCATCGGGCAGGCGATCCTCGACTTGGGCATGCAGGTTGCCTTCCACCAGTGCCATGGTGACCAGCAGGGTCAGCGCCACACCCAGCGACAGCATCAGGCTGGCGGTGGCCGAGCCGGGCCGGTGCAGGGCGGCGAAAGCCAGGCGCAGGCGGGCGCCCCAGCGGCCACTGCCGCCGGGCGGATTGAGGCGTCCGGCCACCTGGCCCAGGCCCCAGGCCAGCAGGCGGAAAAAGCCGAAGCTGATCGTGGCGCCGAGCACAAAATAGGCGGCGAAGCGCGGCACTTCGGCGGAGAAGATGGCGAGTGCCGCCAGGGCCAGGAACAGCAGCATGGTGGCGAGCAGATAGGGCCAACGCGGCAGGTTCAGGCCCGGCGCCACCAGATCGCGATAGAGCGCGGCGGGGCGGATATCGGCGGCACGTGCCAGCGGCCAGAGCGCAAAGGCCAGGGCCACCAGCAGGCCATAGAGGGCTGCCACGGCCAACGGCTGCCAGTAGAGCCCGATCGCCAGCGGCACCGGTAGCGCGGCGGCCAGGGCGCTGCTGGCCAGCATCGGTACCACGGCACCGAGCAGCAGGCCGATGCCGATGCCGATGCCGGCGAGCAGGAAAGTCTGCCAGAAATAGACCCGGAAAATCAGCCCGGTGGTGGCGCCCAATGCCTTCAGCGTGGCGATGGTGCTGCTCTTGGTCTGCATATGCGCGTGTACGGCATTCGCCACGCCGACGCCGCCGATCAGCAAGGCGGTCAGGCCGACCAGCACCAGGAACAGCCCGGCGCGATCCAGGAAACGCCGCAGGCCGGGATTGCTGCCGCGCCAGTCGCGGATGCGCCAGCCGCTTTCGGCGAAATCCGTCTTGGCCGTTTCGCTGACACTCTCTGCCGCGATGCCATCCGGCAGCGACACCCGGTAGTGAAAGAAGGCCAGCGAGCCCGGCTGCACCAGTCGGGTATCATCCAGTGCGGCGCGCGCCAGCAGCACGCGCGGACCCAGCGTCAGCCCTTCGGTGGCGCGGTCGGGTTCGCGGGTGATGGTGGCGCTGATGCGGAAGCGGCCTTCGCCGATGCGCAATTCGTCGCCGATGGCAGCTTCCAGGCGCACCAGGGCCTGTTCGTCCACCGCCACGCCCCAGAGATCGCCGTGTTTGCCCAGTGCCTGGGCCAGCGGCTGGGCCGGCTGCAAGGCCACCGCGCCCAGCAACGGATAAGCGCCATCCACCGCCTTCAATTCCACCAGCGTGCTTTGATCCTGCGCCGGGGCATGGCCCATGGCGCGCATCTGCACGGTTTCGGAGACGCGGCCCTGGCTATCCAGGAAGGCGCGTTCGCGCGGCTCGGCCGGGCGGTGGATCAGGCGGAATTCGATATCGCCGCCGAGCAGCAGGCGGCCATCGCGTTCCAGGCCGGCGACGATGGAGGAACTGAGCGAGCCGATGCCGGCAATGGTGGCGACACCAAGCGCCAAGCAGGCGACAAACAGGCGGAAACCGAGCAGGCCACCGCGTAATTCACGCCAGGAGAGTTTGAGTGCCAGCATCAGTCGGCCGCCTGCGGCTGCCACACCGCCTGGCCGGGCTGGATGCTGCGGATGCGGCCATCCTCAATGCGCACCACGCGGTCGCAGCGTTCCGCCAGGCCGGGATCGTGGGTGATCAGGATCAGCGTGGAACCGAGCCTTGCCGCCTGGCCGAACAGGGTTTCGATGATGGCCTGGCCGGTGCCGCCATCCAGATTGCCGGTCGGTTCGTCGGCCAGCAGCAGGGCCGGGCGCGGCGCCACGGCGCGGGCCAGTGCCACGCGCTGCTGTTCGCCGCCGGAAAGCTGCGCCGGATAATGAGTTTCGCGCTGGCCGAGGCCAACCTGGGCCAGCGCGGCGCGCGCCTGGGCGAAGGCATCGGCATGGCCGGCCAGTTCGAGCGGCACTGCCACATTCTCCAGCGCCGTCATGGTCGGGATCAAATTGAAGGCCTGGAACACGATGCCGACCCGGCTGCGGCGCCACAAAGCCAGCGCATCCTCGCTCAGGCCGTTGAGATCGGCGCCGGCCACCTGCACCTGGCCGCTGCTCACCCCTTCAAGCCCGGCCAGCACCGCCAGCAGGGTGGATTTGCCCGAGCCGGAAGGGCCGACAATGCCGATCCGCTCGCCCGCCGCCACCTGCATATCGATACCGCGCAGGATATTGACCGGTCCGGCCGTGCTGGGGAGAGTGAGTTTCACGTCCGTCAGGCGGATGATGGGCTGCGTCGGATTGAAAGAGGGAGTGCTTGTCATGCGCGTCATGGTTCCTTTACACGAAATATATGGGCGTTTCCTGCGCTGCCGCCAAGCGATCCCGGGCTTTTTGACGCTGCTGCTTGTGGCGTTGATCACGTTTTCGGGAGCGATGGGCGGCAAGGCCTGGGCCGAGCCGGCGCCGATCCGCATCCTGGCCTTGGGCGACAGCCTCACCGCCGGCTATAACCTGCCCGCTGATGCCGCGTTTCCGGCGCAATTGGAAAAAGCCCTGCGCGGTGCCGGTCTGGCGCAGCTCCGCGTGATCAATGCCGGCGTTTCAGGCGATACTTCGGCGGGCGCCTTGTCGCGCCTGGAATGGTCGCTGGCCGACAAGCCGACCCATGCGCTGGTGGCGATTGGCGCCAATGACATGCTGCGTGGCCTCAACCCGGAAAATGCCCAGGCCAATATTGATCGTATCCTGGCCCGCTTGCAGCAGGCCGGGGTGAAAACCATGCTGATCGGCATGCTGGCGGCGCCCAATCTGGGCGAGGATTATGCTCGTCGCTTCAATGGCCTCTATCCGGCTTTGGCAGAGAAATACAAGCTGCCGCTCTATCCGTTCTTTCTTGATGGCGTGGCGACGCGGCGCGATCTGACGCTGGATGATGGCATGCATCCCAACCGCGACGGCGTGGCCGAGATGGTGAAGCGCATCGCGCCATCCGTGCAGGACTGGCTGAAAAACTGAGCCGGCTCAGAATTCCTGCCAGTCGTCATCATCCGCCGGCTTGGCGGCTGGCTTGGGAGCTGGCTGCGGGGCTGGCTTGGCGGCAGGCTTCGGCGGTGCCATGGCAGGTTTGGGCGCCATGGCAACCGGCTTCGGCGCTGCTTTCGGGGCTGCTGCTGGCACTGGAGCCGGTCTGGCTGCGACAGGTGCCGGTTTTACTGGTGGCGGCGGGGCTGCTGCCGGCTTGGCGACCTGGCCGGCGCCATCCAGCTTGAAGAAGCCGACCAGGGCGGCGAGGTCGCGCGCCTGCCCGGCCAGGGATTGCGCCGCCGCCGTGGTTTCCTCCACCAATGCCGCGTTGCGCTGGGTCATCTCATCCATGCTGCCCACGGCGGTGTTGATCTGATCCAGGCCGGTGGCCTGTTCGCGGCTGGCGGCAGCAATTTCGGCGACGATATCCGACACTTTCTTGATCGCGGCGACAATTTCGGTGAGCGAGGCGCCGGTCTGGTTGACCAGGGCCGCGCCGGTTTTCACCTGGGCATTGGAAGCTGATATCAGCGCCTTGATGTCCTTCGAGGCATTGGCGCTGCGCTGTGCCAGGGCGCGCACTTCCTGCGCCACCACGGCAAAGCCTTTTCCCGCTTCACCAGCGCGTGCCGCTTCCACCGAAGCATTCAGCGCCAGCAGGTTGGTCTGGAAGGCGATTTCGTCGATCAGGCCGACGATATCGCTGATTTTCTGTGCGCTGGCCTCAATCTGCGTCACCGCCTGCACGGCTTCCTGCACCACGCTGCCGCCGCGCTGTGCCGTATCGCGGGCGGTGCTGGCAAGCTGGTTGGCGGCCTGGGCATTGTCGGCATTCTGCTTCACCGTGGTGGTGATCTCATGCATCGAGGCGGCGGTTTCCTCGATGCTGGCGGCCTGGCTTTCGGTGCGCTGCGCCAGATCCTGGCTGCCGGTGGAGATTTCATCCGAAGCCGTGCGCACTGATTGCGCCGTGTTGGTGAGCCGGCCGGCAAAATCGCGCATATGCGCCGCCATGCTGTTCACGCCATCCTTGATCTGGCCGAACACGCCCAGGTAATCGCCGCGCACCTGGCGTGTCAGATCGCCGCCGGCCATGCCGCCCATCACGGTGGCGAGTTCCTCGCTCATCGCCTGCAAGGTGGCGGCCAGGCGGTTGAGTTCGCGGCTGGTGCTGAGGAAAAAGCCATCCTTGCCGGTTTCGCTGATGCGGCCGCTGAGATCGCCGCGCCCGACCTGGTTGACCAGCGCCGCAATTTCCTCACCAGCAGCTTTTTCATGCGCTTCGCGCTCCTGCCGCTGGCGTTCGGCATCGGCACGCTGGCGCGCGATATCGGCCTCGGCCTGCTCGCGGGCGATCATGTTATCCTTGAATACCTGCAGGGCCTTGGCCATGCGGCCGATCTCGGCGCCACGCTGCACATAAGGGATCGGCACATCAAGGTCACGCCCGGCCAGGCGCTGCATCGCCTCGGTCATGCCGCCGATCGGGCCACTGACTCGCCATTGCACAATCAGGAAACCCAGCGCAGTGAACAGCACCGCCACCGCCAGCAACAGGCCATAGAGCAGCAGCCCGTTGCGCGCCTGGGCGCGCTGCTGGTCGGCACGCAGAATCAATTCATCCAGTGCGGTATTGGCAATGTCGTTGAACAATGCCAGCCCCGCTACCGCACGTGGCTGGAAATCGCCCTGCGCCACCGGCGATGGCTGGCCGCCAGCCAGGGCGCGGGCAATGGCCAGGCGTTCCTCGGCCTGTTGTGGCGCAAAGAAGGCCTTGGCCTTGTCGGCGGCCTGCACCAGCCTTGGCGGCGTATCCGGCCGGATGGCAATTTCCTGGATCACGTCCCAGGCGGCCAGCAGCCGGCCATTATCCTGCGCCCCGGCCGCCACTTCCGTCAGCGGCCAGGCCTGGCCGCCGCTCATCGCACTCAGCAGGCGCAGCACCAGCGAGCCGCTATATTGCCGCGCCTGCCAGGCGGTGCGTTTCGCGGTCAGCAACTGATCCACCACCGGATCGACCAGTTTCAGCGAGGCTTCCAGGAAATCCGAGGCCGCCTCCACACTATCGAGAAAGGCTTGCGTCACGCCGGGCCAGTCGCGCATCGCCTGGGCATCGCGCTGCGCCGGCGGCTGGGCAATCGCCTCGGTCACTTTCGGGCGCAGGGCTTCCACCGCATCATGGCTGCTTTTCACCCGGGCCAGGATCGGCGCCGCGCCGGGCAGGCCGCCGAGCTGCGCCAATTGGCGCATGCCATTGGCCAGGTTGGCGCGGGCATTGTCGCGCTGCTGGGCGATATTGCGCCGCATGGCGTCGTCGGCCGGGGCGGCATTGCGCAGGGCAATCAGGATATTGCCACGCTCCAGCCGGTGTTCCTGCAAGGTGTTGAAAAAATCCTTGCTGATCGGCGCCAGGGTGGCAACCCGTTCGGCGCCGCGGTCGCGCTCGATGGCGCCGTTCAACGCATTGACGCTCACGCCCAGCAGCATCAGGCCGAGCAGGCCGATGATGATGCCAAGCGTGGTGCGGATGGATAAATTGACCATGCAGCCCCCGATATCCGGCTTGGCCACATTGGCGGTCTAGGACGCCGGACCCGGCCATCTTCATCCAGTTTCAGGCCATTTTGAAGATGGCAAATTGCGCCAGCCCCGAGATACCTCACGGGTGTCCGGTCTGGCTAGGAATTACCGAAACAAAAGGCCCAGCTGAACGCGACTGGCAGAGTGGCGGCCACGGTTGCATGTGCAATATGCAGTATGGGCCTGACCGCGAACGTGATCAGGAATTCGAAGAATATGTCTGCGCCGCGACTGGCAGACATATTCCACATGCTGGGAAGGCCTTACAGCAAACCGGCGATGACGCGGTCCGGCGGGGCATGACCGTCGGCGAAGGTCTTGATGTTGATGATCACCTTCTCGCCCATATCGACGCGGCCTTCCAGCGTGGCCGAGCCCATATGCGGCAGCAGCACCACATTCTTCAGTTCCAGCAGCTTTGGGTTCACCGCCGGTTCATGCTCGAACACGTCCAACCCGGCGCCGGCAATCTCGCCCTTGCGCAGCTTGCGGATCAGCGCGTTTTCGTCGATCACCTCGCCGCGCGCGGTGTTCACCACATAGGCCTGCGGCTGCAACAGGTCGAGGCGGCGGGCGGAGAGCAGGTGGAAAGTGGCCGGGGTATGCGGGCAATTCACCGAGATGATGTCCATGCGCGCCAGCATCTGGTCCAGGCTTTCCCAGTAGGTCGCCTCCAGTTCCTGCTCGACGCTTTCATGCACCCGCTTGCGGTTGTGGTAGTGGATCGACAGGCCGAAAGCCTTGGCACGGCGCGCCAGCGCCTGGCCGATGCGGCCCATGCCGATGATGCCGAGGCGCTTGCCCCAGATGCGCTGGCCGAGCATCCAGGTCGGCGACCAGCCCTGCCAGTCGCCGCTGCGCAAAACCGTGGCACCTTCGATCAGGCGGCGCGGGCCGGCCAGGATCAGCGCCATGGTCATGTCGGCGGTGTCTTCGGTCAGCACACCAGGCGTGTTGGTCACGGTCACGCCGCGCTGGCGGGCGGCGGCCAGGTCGATATGGTCCACGCCAGTGCCGAAATTGGCGATCAGGCGGAAATTCGGGCCGGCATGGGCCAGCACTGCGCCGTCGATACGGTCGGTCAGGGTCGGCACCAGTACATCGGCGGTTTTCACCGCCTCGATCAGTTCGGCCTGGCTGAGCGGCTTGTCCGAGACATTCAGCCGGGTCTCGAACAGTTCCATCATCCGGGTTTCGATCTGGTCCGGCAGCTTCCGGGTGACAACCACCAGAGGGCGCTTCTTGGGCGTGGGCATAGGGGCGTTTCCGGCGCGAAAGTGAAGACCTGTCGCGTCTTGATTAGCAGATCGTCCCGACCGAGACAAACCCTCGGCGTGGCGGTTTTTCCGGGACTTTCGGCTAATGCAGCTAATGCATCAGCGGATGGCGGTGGTCCGTTCGTCTACAAACGGACCACCGGATATTATGCCTTACCGCACGTAAAGCGGCAGATACTGGCGGATGCCCTGCTCCAGGCCGCGATCAATCTCGGCGCTGGTATCCTTGATCAGATTGTAGATCAGCAGGTCGCGGTCATTCAGCGTGGCTTTTTCGGCCAGGGTGTTGGAACGCTTCGATGCGGCGCTGGCTTCGCCGAGCTTGAAGCCGCGCGCATCGCGCACCTCCACCGTCACTGCCATGCTGACCTCGAAGCGCGACACCTGATCATTGGTGAACTGGCCGCGCAGGCCCGGGGTCTTGGCGATATCCTGCTCGATCACGCTGGCATCCTTGATCACCACGCGCACCGTATTGTTCTGCGAATTGTCGAGTTGCACCCGGTCGCGCGCCCAGCGTTCGGCCACCCGGGCCGGCGGCTGCGGCAGCATATGCTCGATATAGGGCGAGACGAAGCTGGAGCGGTATTCGTTCACGGTTTCCACCGAGCCGGCGGCGAAGACCAGCGGGCCGGATTGCGCGAAGCCGATTTCCGGCAGGTTCAGGCGCGGCGGCGGCGGCGTGGTGCAGGCAGCCAGGGTGGTGGCAATGACCAGGGCGAGGGTGGGCAGCAGGGCAGTTTTCGGGAATCGCATGATCGATCTCCTCATTTTTGGTTCGGCCCTGTTTAAAGGCGCCAAATGCGGCTAATTTACGGCAGATTTTGGATAATTTCCGCCGGAAAGCGATAGGTGGTGCTACAAAACTGGCAGGTCGCCGAGACGGCGCCGTTTTCCAGCGTGGCGGCCAGCTCCTCGGCGGTGAAGGAACGCAGCACACCCAGGATGCGGTCGGCATTGCAGGTACAGCGTGCCTCGATCGCCTGTGAGGGATAAACCCGCACGCCATCCTCGTGATACAGGCGATAGAGCAGGTCTTCCGCCGGCAAGGCCGGATCGCAGAATTCCTGCACCCGGGCGGTGGCGGTCAGCGCCTGCACCCGATCCCAGGCCTCGGCGCGTTCCTCATCGCCAAGGCCGCCAGCCTTGGCCGGCAATTGCTGGATCAGCAGACCGCCGGCACGCCAGCGGCGCCTGCCATCGGCACCAGGGGTGCGCGCGGCGCCCAGGCTTACCCGTGCGGCAAGCTGTTCGGATTGGGCGAAATAGGCATGGGCGGCTTCGGCCAGGCTGGCGCCGGACAGGTCGACAATGCCCTGGTAGCGCTCCATTTCCTCGCCTTCGGGATCGATGGTGAAGGCGAGATAGCCCTTGCCGAGCAGCAGCGGCACCGGCACGGTCTCGCTGCCCGGACCGAGTTCCAGGCCGGCCAGGCGCTCGGCATCAAAACTGGCATAACCCCGGATGCCGCCCGGCGGGATTTCCCCATTGGCATTCTGGCCGGTGCGGTAATCCGCCACCAGCAGCGAAACCGGGCCATCGCCCTTGGCTTGCAGTGAAAATATGCCGTCGAATTTCAGCGCCGTCGCCATGGTGGTAACCAGGGTCATCGCCTCGGCCACTAGCTGCGCCACCGGATTGGGATAATCATGCTGGGCCAGTGCATCATCCAGGGCATCGCCCAGCCGCACCAGCCGGCCGCGCACGTCGCAGGCTTCCACCTGGAACGGCAGCGAGAGATCGTCGCGACGCGGATTCACGTCAGCCGCCAAAGCACCAGGCCAGGATCGCCTTCTGCGCATGCAGGCGGTTCTCGGCCTCGTCAAACACCACCGAGCGCGGGCCGTCGATCACCTCGGCGGTCACTTCCTCGCCGCGATGCGCCGGCAGGCAATGCATGAAGATGCCGTTCGGCGCGGCATGGGTCATCAGCGCCTGGTCGACCCGATAAGGTTCCAGCGTGGCATGGCGGCGCGCGGTTTCCTCATCCTGGCCCATCGAGACCCAGGTATCGGCCACCACGCATTCGGCATCGGCCACGGCGGCAGCCGGATCGTTGCTGACATGCACCGAGCCACCTTCGTTGCGGGCCCAGTCGAGCAGCTTGTCGGCCGGGCGCAGGCCGGCCGGGCAGGCCAGGTCGAGGCGGAAGCCGAATTTCACTGCGGCATGAATCCAGGAGGCAGCGACATTGTTGCCATCACCGACCCAGGCCACCTTGCGGCCGGCCACCGGGCCGAGCTTTTCCTCGAAGGTCAGCAGGTCGGCCATGATCTGGCAGGGATGGCTGTCATCGGTCAGCCCGTTGATCACCGGGATGCTGGCATTGGCGGCCAGTTCCAGCATGTTGGCGTGTTTGCTGGTGCGCAGCATCACCGCATCCACCATGCGCGACAGCACCTGCGCGGTATCGGCAATGGTTTCGCCGCGGCCAAGCTGCAGGTCATCGGAACGCAACGCCATGGTGCCGCCGCCAAGCTGGATCATGGCGGCGTCGAAGGATAGCCGGGTGCGGGTGGAGGGTTTCTCGAAGATCATCGCCAGCACGCGGTCGCGGCCCGGGGCATCGGGTTCCACCCGGCCCTTGGGCCAGCCGGCGCGGCCGGCCTTCATGCGGGCGGCGTGATCCAGGATCGCCCGCAACGTGGCTGCGGGCAGATCCTTCAGGTCGATGAAATGGCGCGGGCCATTCATGCGGCGCCGGCCTTCGTTTCCGCCAGCTTGCCTTCCAGCGCCAGTTTGCTTTCCAGGGCCAGGCAGGCGGCTTCCAGCTTGCTCACGGCTTCGCTGATTTCCGCCTCGCTCACGGTCAGCGGCGGCAGCAGGCGCAGGGTGTTTTCCGACGCCGTCACCGTCACCATCTGCTGGTCCACCAGGGCATTCAGCAGATCGCCATTCGGCACCTTGGTCTTCAGCGCCAGCAACAGGCCCTGGCCGCGCACCCCTTCGATGATGTCGGGATGGCGGTCGGCCAGCATGGCAAGCTGCTGGCGCAGCCGCAGGCCATGCTGCTGCACCTGATCCAGGAAACCGGGCGCCAGCATCACATCCAGCACCGCATTGCCCGCCGTCATCGCCAGCAGATTGCCGCCGAAGGTGGTGCCATGGGTGCCCGGCGTGATGCCGCTGGCGGCCCGCGCGGTGGCCAGGATCGCCGCCACCGGGAAACCACCGCCCAGGCCCTTGGCCAGCGCCATGATATCCGGCGTCACGCCGCTCAGTTCATGCGAGAACAGCTTGCCGGTGCGGCCCATGCCGGTCTGCACCTCGTCGAAGATCAGCAGCAGGTCATGCTCGTCGCAAATCTGGCGCAAAGCCCGCAGGGTGTCGCTCGGCACTTCGCGGATGCCGCCTTCGCCCTGGATCGGCTCCACCATGATCGCGGCGGTTTCCGGCCCGATGGCGGCTTTCACCGCCTTCAGGTCGTTGAGCGGCACCTGATCGAAGCCGTCGGCCTTGTGGCCAAAGCCGTCGAGATACTTCTTGTTGTTGCCCGCCGCCAGCATGGCGATGGTGCGGCCATGGAAGGCGCCTTCGAAGGTGATGACACGCCAGCGTTCCGGTTGCCCCTTGGCAGCGAAATACTTGCGCGCGATCTTCACCGAGCCTTCGCAGGCTTCGGCGCCGGAATTGCAGAAGAACGCCTTGTCGGCGAAGCTGCTGGCCACCAGCCGGGCGCCCAGTTCCTCCTGCGCGGGGATCTGGAACAGGTTGGAGACATGCCACAGCTTGCCGACCTGCTCCTGCAGCTTGGCCACCATATGCGGGTGGCTATGGCCCAGCGCGGTCACGGCGATGCCCGAGGCGAAGTCGAGATAACGTCGACCGTCAGCGGTGTAGAGGTAGGAACCCTCGCCCCGCTCGAACGCGAGGTTCTGCCTCGCGTAGGTCGACATCAATGCTTCGCTCACGACACTCTCCTATGGTTGGAAATCTGCTTGGTGGGTGGAATTGCGGGTTGGCTGTTTCGCGCCGCGCCCGGTCTTGGGCGACGGCCTAAAACAACGACGCCAGCCCCGGCTTTTGCGCTGCCGGGCTGGCGATGCCCTCTTTTTACGGGGAGTGCCGCATTGTGTCAATTCGGCGAATTGCACCCGGACAATCGGGGATTGTACCCGGGATCGGCCGGGCCGACCGGGTCAGGGCCGCAGCCGGTAGCCGTTGCGGAACAGCGCCAGGCACAATACCCACAAAGCCAGCGCCACCAGGCCTAAAGCTGTGGCGCCGAGTGCGACATCGCCATCGGTATGGCCGGTCATGCCGTAGCGGAAACCGTCGATCATGAAGAAGAACGGATTGGCATGGGCGGCGGCATACCAGAAGGCCGGCAATTGCTGCACCGAATAGAAGGTGCCGGAGAGGAAGGCCAGCGGCGTTACGACAAAATTGGTCACGGCGGCGAGATGGTCGAATTTCTGGCTCCACAGCCCGGCCAGAATACCGATCAGGCTGAGGATCAGCGAGCCGGCCACGGCATGGTACAGCACCGCCCACCAGGCAAAAACCGGCGTACTGAGAAATGGCCACATCGCCAGGCCCACGGCAGCGGCCACCACGGCGCCACGCGTCACTCCGGCCAGGGCATAGGCCACCAGCAATTCACCGGCACTGAGCGGCGGCATCAGCACATCGACGATATTGCCCTGGATTTTGGAGATCATCAGCGACGACGAGGTATTGGCGAAGGCATTCTGCGTCGTGGCCATCATGATCAGGCCGGGCGCCAGAAAATCGATGAAGGGCAGGCCGCCGACCTGACGCACCGCGCCGCCCAAAGCCAGGGCAAAAACCGCGAAGAACAGCAAAGTGGTCACCACCGGCGCCAGCACGGTCTGGGTGATCACCTTCACAAAACGCTGCACCTCCTTGAGGTAGAGCGTCCACAGGCCGATCCAGTTCACCAGGCCGTAACGGCGCGGGGCGCGGCCGGCGGCGGCTGGTTCGGAACCGGGAATATGAGGGGTGGCGGCGGGCATGGGGAAACCGGAAGGGGAAGGCGGAACGCTTGTCGGGCGCCTCTCATAGCGCGTATTTTCGCCCAATGCAAAACACCCCCGCCGCCGCATCCGAGCCTGGCAGCGCCCTGCCGTCCTGGCTGCCCGGCCTGCTGGCCGGCGAGCGCGCCGCCCTGGCCCGGGCGATCACTGCCGTGGAGAATGAAACCGCCGAGGCCCGCCCGGTTTTGCGCGCCATCCGCGACCGGCTCGGCCGCGCCCTGGTGGTCGGCTTTACCGGCGCGCCGGGTGCCGGCAAGAGCACGCTGGTTTCAGCCTATGTGGCGGAACTGCGCCGGCGCGGCCTCAGCATCGGCGTGGTGGCGGTGGATCCGTCCAGCCCGCTCACCGGTGGCGCCATCCTGGGCGACCGCATCCGCATGAGCCAGCATGCCGGCGATCCCGGCGTGTTCATCCGCTCGCTGGCCAGCCGTGGCCATCTCGGCGGGCTTTCCCGTTCGGCGGCACGGGTGATCGATGTGTTCGATGCTTCGGGCCGCGATGTCGTGGTGGTGGAAACCGTCGGCACCGGCCAGTCGGAAGTGGAAATCGCTGAAATCGCCGATGTGCGTGTGGTGGTGAATGCGCCCGGCCTTGGCGATGATATCCAGGCGATCAAGGCCGGCATCCTGGAAATCGCCGATGTGCTGGTGGTGAATAAATCCGACCTGCCTTTCGCCGAGCGTTCGGCGCGCCAGCTTGCCGCCATGGCGGCGCAGCGTGACGGGCGCCCGGTGCCGGTTCTGCGCACCTCGGCGATGCGCAATGAAGGCGTGTCCGACCTGGCCGATGCCATCGCCGCGCTGGGCCGCCGCAAACGCCCCGATCCGCGCGCCCGGCTGCGCCGCCTGCTTGGCGGCCTGGCGCAGGATTGGTTCCGCCGCCGCCTGGAAGCCTTGCCGGCCGAGGCGGTGGATGCGCTGGCGCTCGACCTGCTCGATGGCGGCGCCGATACCGAAACCGTACTCAACAACCTGCTGCAAATGCTGTCCCGGGAGTCCCGCTAGATCATGTCCGCCCCTGTTTCCGCCGTCACGGCGCCGATCCGTTCGCATATCCAGGCCATCAATGGCTCGCGTATCCGCATCGTCAACCGCGCTGCCGCCAACATGCCCGATGTGCTGCCCTTGTGGTTCGGCGAAGGCGACGATCCGACGCCGGCCTTCATCGCCGATGCCGCCGCCGAAGCGGCCAAGGGCGGCAAGACCTTCTACGCCCCCAATCGCGGCATCCCGGAATTGCGTGAGGCGCTGCGCCGCTACATGCTGCGCACCTATCAGCGCGATGTTGCGATTGACCGCATCACCGTCACCGCCTCGGGCATGAACGCGCTGATGCTGATCACGCAATGCCTGGTCGGGCCGGGCGATAATGGCGTGGTGATCGGCCCGGTCTGGCCCAATGGCATGCAGGCCATGCGGGTAATGGGCGCCGAGCCACGCCGCGTCGATCTCGACCCTACCGAAGATGGCGGCTGGCACCTCGATCTCGACAAGCTGTTTGCCGCCTGCGACGACAATACCCGCGTCATCTCGATCAACAGCCCGGGCAATCCGACTGGCTGGATGGCGACCGAGGAAGAGTTGCGCGCCATCCTGGATTTCTGCCGCCGGCGCGGCATCTGGGTATTGTCGGACGAGGTCTATTCGCGCATCGTCTATGACCGCCCGTTTGCGCCCACCTTCCTCACCATCGCCGAGCCGGAAGACCCGGTGGTGATCGTCAATTCCTTCTCCAAGAGCTGGTCGATGACCGGCTGGCGCCTGGGCTGGATCGTGGCGCCGCCGCGTTTGCAGACCGAGATCGAGAAGATGACCGAGTTCAACATCTCGCATCCCACCACCTTTGTGCAGCATGGCGGCATCGCGGCGCTGGATCATGGCGATGATTACGTGACCGGCCTGGTGGCGCGCTACGGCCAGGCGCGCGATCTGGTGTTCCAGCGCCTGGCGGCTATGCCACGGGTGCGGTTGGCGCGGCCGGAAGGCGCCTTCTACGCCTTCTTCGCGCTTGATGGCATGAGCGACAGCCTGGCCTTCTGCCTCAAGCTGCTGGAAACCGCCAAGGTCGGCCTGGCGCCCGGCATCGCTTTCGGCGATACCGGCGAAGGCCGCATCCGGCTCTGCTTCGCCGCCTCGCTGCCGAAACTGAGCGAGGCGCTGGATCGCCTGGAGCCGCAATTGCGCTGAGTTCACCGTCGCCGAGCCGGAAGTCATAACAAACCGTCATGGTCGGCGCAGGCCGACCATCCACGAGTGCCTTGTTTTCAGTGCCCTAAAAAAACGTGGATGGTACGCCTTCGCGTACCATGACGATCTGTGTTGAGGAAGCCAAATCCCGCCCAAGGGGTGGTCCGTCGATGACAACAAGAAAAAAACGGAGGAAACATGCCGCAGCCGTATTTCAGTGACGAGCTTGAGCAGATGCGGGCGCAGATTGCCCGTTTCATCGCACAGGAAGTGGTGCCGCAGGGTGAGGCCTGGGAAGAAGCCGGCGAAGTGCCGCGCGCCGTGTTGCGTCAGATGGGCAGCCTCGGTTTCCTCGGTATCCGGCATGAGGAACGTTTCGGCGGCCTTGGCCTCGGCCCGCTTGGTTCGGTGGTGCTGGCGGAGGAATGTGGCCTGTCGGGCTTTGGCGGCTTTTCTGCCACCGTGCTGGTGCATACCGACATGGCCTCGCCGCATCTGCGTCATGCCGGCAATGAGGCGCAATGGGCCGAATTCATGCCGGCCATCGTGCGTGGCGAGGCGATCACCGCCATCGCGGTGACCGAGCCGGATGCCGGCTCCGATGTCGCCGGCATGAAAAGCCGCGCCCGCCGGGATGGCGCCGACTGGGTGCTGAATGGCTCGAAAATGTTCATCACCAATGGCGCGCTGGCCGATGTCTATTTTGTGGCCGCACGCACCGATCCGGAGGCCAAGGGCTCGCGCGGCATTTCGGTCTTCATCCTGCGCCAGGGTACCAAGGGTTTCACGGTCAGCCGCCGGCTGCGCAAGCATGGCTGGCTGTGTTCGGACACGGCGGAACTGAGCTTCGATGATGTGCGCATTCCCGCCGCCGACATGCTGGGCGAGGAGAATAAGGGCTTCTACGCCATCATGAAGAATTTCCAGAATGAGCGCCTGGTGCTGGGCGCGACGGCGGTGGGCGAATGCCGCCGTGCGCTGGATATCACCAAGCGCTACGTGGCCGAGCGCAAGGCCTTCGGCGCGGCGCTGATCGACAAGCAGGCGATCCGTCAGCGCCTGGCGATGCGCGAGGCGGAAACTGCCGCCGCGCAGCAACTGGTCTACCATGCCGCCTGGCTGGTGGAGCAGGGCATCGATGCGGTCAAGGAGGTGTCGATGGTGAAGGCGTTGTGCGGCGAGCTGGTCAACCGCGTGACCTATGATTGCCTGCAATTCCATGGCGGTGCCGGTTATCTGCGCGACAGCGCCATCGAGCGCATGGCGCGCGATGCCCGTATTCATCCGATCGGCGGCGGCGCCACCGAGGTGATGCTGGAGGAAATCGCCAAGCGCTGGGCGATGTGAAAATTGGGCGATGTGAAATCGATATTGTAATGCAGAGTGACAATTGCTAGCCTCCGGCGATAATCAACCGGAGGAAACCTGATCATGACCGAAGCCGTCATTGTCTCCACTGCGCGTACCGGCCTGGCGAAATCCTGGAAGGGCGGCTTCAACATGACCCATGGCGCCACGTTGGGCGGCGCGGCCCTGGCTGCTGCTGTCGCGCGCGCCGGGATTGATCCCGCCGAGGTCGAGGATGTGATCTTCGGCTGCGCCAATCCGGAAGGCGCCACCGGCAGCAATATCGCGCGCCAGATTGCCCTGCGTGCCGGCCTGCCGATCACCACCTCGGGTGTGACGGTGAACCGCTTCTGCTCCTCCGGCCTGCAAACCATCGCCATGGCGGCGCAGCGCGTGATCGTGGATGGCGCGCCGGTGGTGGCGGCGGGCGGCGTCGAGTCGATCTCGCTGGTGCAGAATCAGATGAACCAGAGCAATCTGGTCGATCCCTGGCTGGGCGAGCATAAGCCGGAAATCTACTGGCCGATGCTGCAAACCGCCGAGATGGTGGCCAAGCGCTACAACATCAGCCGCGAGGACCAGGACCGTTATGGCGCGCGCAGCCAGCAGCGTGCGGCGGCGGCCCGCGCCGCCGGCCGCTTCGATGCCGAGATCGTCCCGGTGAAAACCGTGATGGCGGTGACCGACAAGGAAACCGGCCAGACCACCACCCGTGAGGTGACGGTGGCGGCCGATGAAGGCATCCGCGCCGATACCACGTTTGAAGGCGTGTCGCAGATCAAGCCGGCCATCCCGGGCGGCGTGATCGCGGCAGGCAATGCCAGCCAGTTTTCCGATGGCGCCTCGGCCTGCATCGTGATGAATGCCAAGCTGGCGGAGCAGCGCGGCCTGGCGCCGCTCGGCTATTTCCGTGGCTTCGCGGTGGCCGGCTGCGAGCCGGATGAAATGGGCATCGGTCCGGTCTTCGCCGTGCCGCGCCTGCTGGAGCGCGCCGGGCTCAAGGTGTCGGATATCGGCCTGTGGGAATTGAACGAAGCTTTTGCCTGCCAGGTGATCTATAGCCGCGACCGGCTCGGCATTCCCGATGAATTGCTGAACGTGAATGGCGGCGCCATCGCGGTCGGCCATCCCTATGGCATGTCGGGCGCCCGGCTGACCGGCCATGCGCTGATCGAGGGCAAGCGGCGCGGCGCCAAATATGTCGTGGTGACGATGTGCATCGGCGGCGGCATGGGGGCTGCCGGCTTGTTCGAAGTGGCCTGAGGCCACCGCTATCTGAGACTGCCAAGGGCCGGTGCGAACCGGCCCTTTTGCTTAGCCGCGCAGCGCGTCGGTAATGGCCTGGGCGATGCGGGTCGGGGCGGCATCGATGCCCTTCAGGATATTGACCAGATTGGCGCGCGGCAGGCCGACCTGCAGGGCGAATTCATCCAGCGTGATGCCCTTGTTGCGGCACCACATGATGATCTGTTCGTGTGAATCCTTGGGATAGTAGAGGCGATTATCCTGCCTGATCGGCGAAATCGGCATTGTTCTGCTCGTTCTACGCACCGCGCCGCCGGTGGGTGGCCGGCAACTCGGCAGGGGGCTCAAGAAAAGAATAGGGCGGATACGTCGCCGTAACAGGGAAGACCCGCCCTCGGCCGGATGATCCAGGCCTGGGGTAACCGATTGGTTATTATGAAAAGAATCAGCGCCCGTCAACGCATTTTGCGGCCGGCGGGGCGGGCGCCCGACGCCGGGTGAAACAGAGCCGGGCAGGCCGCCCGCTGCGATAGTGCAGGATGGCATTCTGGCCCCAGCGGCGAGCCAGATGGCGCGCCAGATGCAGCGGCAGGCCCGGCACGCAGAAGCCGGCTTCGGTCCAGGCCGGATCGGCAGCGCGATTCTCGGCCGGCAGGAAACCGAAGCCATGCCGTGTCAGCCAGGCGGCGAGCGCAGCATTGGCGGCCTGGTTCTGTGCGGCGTCGCAGCGCCGGCTGGCCGGGTTCCAGGCCGTGATGATGGTCGCTGTTCCGGCCGCCCGGGCCGTCAGCCAGGCCTCGAAGCCGGCATTGCGATGGCCGGGATGCAACAGGAAAGGCCGGGCCAGATCCGGCGCCAGCACCGCGTAGGTGGTGACGCCGTAGGCCCGGCCCAGCCTGCCTTGCATGTTTAGCGCAATTCTGCGCTGCTGAGCGCCTGGCGCAGTTCGCTGGTACCCGGATTCGACACCGTATTCTGGAACAGGATGTCACGCGGATGCACCGAGCGGCCGTAATAACTTTCGTTGCGGCTATGGCGCGAAGTGATCACCGCGCCTTCCAGCGACACGCCGATGGCCAGGCCCTTGCTGCGCGAATAGGACAGGATATCGGCGCCCAGATTACTGGTGGTAGAGGCCTCGATGCCGCCGCCGACCGGGCCGGCCGCCACCGAGACATCGGCCCCGAGCTTGAATTCATTGCGCAGCACCGCTTCCACGGCCCGGCTCGACATCAGCAGCAGGATCACTTCGGAAACCTCGCCGCCGATCTGGAAGCCGACCGAGCCGGCAGCCAGGGTGTAATGCGCCGGCTGGCTCCAGCTACCGGCATTCTTCGCCAGCAGCAGGCCGGAACCGCCTTCGCCACCGAAGATGAAGCTGGCCTTGATCAATTGCGGCAGCACCAGCGCGCCCTTGGCATTGGCAAGCTGGCGCCGCATGTCGCTGTAATTGCCGTCATTGGCGAAATTCTGCACCGTGATGCGGGCCTGATCGACCAGGCCTTGCAGTTTCGGGTCGGCATTGGCCTGGGCGGCGCGGCTCTGCAGCATCATGGCGCCGGCCGGGCTCAGCAGCATGCCGCCCAGGGCCAGGCTTTTCAGCAGGTGGCGCCGGGGCATTGGCGTGGTGATCGGCGAGGCGTTGTTCGGGGTGTTCATGATGACCATCCTCTCGTTCTCGTATATGTCGGGGTTGGCAAATGGAAGGATACAATATATGGACTGCGCCGGCGAGCGGCCGGGTTGTCCTGCACCCCAGATGAGCCCTAAACTATGTCGGAATTGCGATCAGGAGGCGGCATGACCAAGGCAGCCAATACGGCTGAGAAAGCCGAAAATCCGCCGGAAATCCCCGCAGATATCCAGGCGATGAGCTTTGAGGCGGCGCTCAAGGCGCTGGACGAGATCGTGGCGCGGCTGGAAAGCGGCCGGGTCGAGCTGGAAGAATCGATCAATCTTTACGGCCGTGGCGCCCTGCTCAAGCGCCATTGCGAAGCCAAGCTGCGCGCTGCCGAAGAAAAGATTGAAAAGATCGTGGTGGCCGGCGATGGCAGCATTGCCAGCCAGCCTTTCCGGGGCGAGTGAGCGGCAGCCGGCCATGAGTGACGCGCTATTCCAGGCGGCCCTGGCCGAGGTGGCGGCGGCAGTGGAAGCGGCCTTGCCCGGCCTGCTGCCCCAGCCTGCCGGGCATACCGCGCGGCTGGACGAGGCCATGGCCTATGCCTGCCTGGGCGGCGGCAAGCGGTTGCGGCCGCTGCTGGTGGTGGCCGGTGCCGATCTGTGGGGCGTGCCGCGCGGCCAGAGCCTGCGCGCCGCGGCGGCGGTGGAAATGCTGCATTGTTATTCCCTGGCGCATGATGACCTGCCCTGCATGGATGACGACGACCTGCGCCGTGGCCGGCCGACCTTGCACAAGGCGTTTGACGAAGCCACGGCGGTGCTGGCCGGCGATGGTTTGCAGGCCCAGGCCTTTGCCGTGCTGGCCGATCCGGCGACCCATCCCGATGCCGGGCGCCGGGTCGAACTGGTGGCTGGCCTGGCGGCGGCGGCCGGGCCGCGCGGCATGGTCGGCGGCCAGGCGATTGATTTGAGGGCGGAAACCCTGGCAGCCCGGGGTGAAACCATGGATATGGCGGAAATCGGCCAGTTGCAGGCGCTCAAGACCGGCGCCTTGATCACCTTTGCGGCTGAGGCCGGGGCGATCCTGGGCGGCGCCGCGCCAGCCCAGCGCCAGGCCCTGCGCAGCTATGCCGAGGCCATCGGGCTGGCTTTCCAGATTGCCGACGACATCCTGGACCATGAAGGCGATGCCGCCGAGATGGGCAAGCGGGTCGGCAAGGATGCCGCAGCCGGCAAGGCCACCTTTGTCGGGCTGCTCGGCCTGGAGGCGGCGCGGGCCAAGGCAGCGGCGCTGGCGGTGGCGGCCCAGGCGCAGCTTGCCACCCTGCCGGGTGAAACCGGGGTTTTGCATGGTTTGGCGGCGTTTGTTATAACCCGCCGCTCGTGACAGAATGGCCCCATCATGATCAGCAACCGCACCCCCCTGCTGGATACCGTGCAAAGCCCGGCGGATATCCGCAGCTTTGACCTGGACCAGTTGCGCCAACTGGCCGACGAACTGCGCCGCGAGACCATCGACGCGGTGTCGGTGACCGGCGGCCATCTCGGCGCCGGCCTGGGTGTGGTGGAACTGACCGTGGCGATCCACCATGTTTTCCGCACGCCGGAAGACCGGCTGATCTGGGATGTCGGCCACCAGGCCTATCCGCACAAGATTCTCACCGGGCGGCGCGACCGCATCCGCACCCTGCGCCAGGGCGGTGGCCTGTCCGGTTTCACGCGCCGGTCGGAAAGCGCATATGATCCCTTCGGCGCCGCGCATAGCTCGACCTCGATTTCCGCCGGCCTTGGCATGGCGGTGGCGGCGGCGCTGAAGGGCGAGCAGCGGCAGAGCATCTGCGTGATCGGCGATGGCGCCATGTCGGCCGGCATGGCCTACGAGGCGATGAACAATGCCGGCTTCACCGATAACCGCCTGCTGGTGATCCTGAACGACAACGATATGTCGATTGCACCGCCGGTCGGTGCCATGAGCGCCTATCTGTCGCGCCTGCTGTCGTCGCGGCAATACATGTCGCTGCGCCAGCTCGCCAAGCAGCTTGGCAAGAAGATCCTGCCGAAAAGCCTGGCCGATGCCGCCGAGAAGGCGGAAGAATATGCCCGTGGCATGGTCACCGGCGGCACGCTGTTTGAGGAACTGGGCTTCTATTATATCGGCCCGGTGGATGGGCATAACCTGGAACATCTGGTGCCGGTGCTGCGCAATGTGCGCGACAACGAGCAGCCGGGGCCGATCCTGCTGCATGTGGTGACGCAGAAGGGCAAGGGCTATGGCCCGGCCGAGGCGGCCGAGGACAAGTATCACGGTGTGGCCAAATTCGATGTGGTGACCGGCGCCCAGGCCAAGCCGAAGGCCGGCCCGCCGAGCTATACCAAGGTGTTTGCCGAAGCGCTGATCCGCGAGGCGGAGCATGACGAGCGCATCCTGGCGATCACCGCCGCGATGCCGTCCGGCACCGGGCTCGACCTGTTCGCCAAGCGCTATCCGCAGCGCTGTTTCGATGTCGGCATCGCCGAGCAGCATGCCGTCACCTTCGCCGCCGGTCTGGCTGCCGAGGGCTACAAGCCATTTGCCGCGATCTACTCCACCTTCCTGCAACGTGCCTATGATCAGGTGGTGCATGATGTGGCGATCCAGAAGCTGCCGGTGCGTTTTGCCATCGACCGCGCCGGCCTGGTCGGTGCCGATGGCGCCACCCATGCCGGCAGCTTCGATATCGCCTATCTCGGCAACCTGCCCGGCATGGTGCTGATGGCCGCTGGCGATGAAGCGGAATTGATGCATATGGTGGCGACCGCTGCCGCGCTGGATGACCGGCCATCGGCTTTCCGCTACCCGCGCGGCGAAGGGTTGGGCGTGCCGCTGCCGGCGCGCGGCCAGGTGCTGCCGCTCGGCAAGGGCCGCGTGCTGCGCGAAGGCAGCGCGGTGGCGATCCTGAATTTCGGCGCCCGCATGGCGGAATGCCAGAAGGCGGCGGATGAACTGGCGGCGCGCGGCCTGACCACCACGCTGGCCGATGCCCGGTTCTGCAAGCCGCTGGATGTGGATCTGGTGCGGCAACTGGCGCGGCATCATGAGGTGCTGCTGACGGTGGAGGAAGGCAGCATCGGCGGCTTTGGCAGCCATGTACTGCATTTCCTCAGCCATGACGGTTTGCTGGATCGTGGCCTGAAAATCCGCCCGCTGGTGCTGCCGGATTGTTTCATCGACCATGAGGCACCGGTGAAGCAGTATGACGAAGCCGGCCTGAACGCGCCGCAGATCGTCGCGGCTGCGCTCAACGCCCTGGGCAAGCCATTGGGGCATCCGGCCGGCATCGGCGCGCGCGCCTGAGGTTTCTTCCATGATTGCGAAAGAAGCCAGGGCGACCATCGCCCTGGCGCTGCCGATTGTCGGCACCCAACTGGCCCAGATGGCTATTCACACCACCGATGTGCTGCTGCTGGCGCGCTATTCCGATACGGCGCTGGCGGCGGCGGCGGTCGGCATGTCGCTATTCTATTTCTTCTGGGTGGTGGGACTGGGCCTCAGCATGGCGACGCCGGCGATTGCCGCCCAGGCTTTGGGCCGCGATGCCAATGACCGCGACGGTGTGCGCATGGCGGTGCATGACGGGCTGATCCTGATCGGGCTGTATTCATTGCTGGCGATGGTGCTGCTGTGGTTCACCGAGCCGTTGCTGCTGCTGGCCGGCCAGGCGCCGGATTTGGCCGCCGAGGCCGGGCCGTTTCTGCGCGCCTTGCTGTTCAGCCTGATCCCGACTTTGTGGTTCATGGTATTGCGGCATTTCACGGCGGCGCTGGAGCGGCCACGCCCGGCCATGCTGCTCACCTTTGCTGCCGTGCTGCTTAATCTGGTGGTGAATTATGCCCTGGTCTTTGGCCGCTTCGGCCTGCCGGAACTGGGCGCGGTGGGCGCCGGCATCGGCTCGTCGGTGGTCAATGTGATCGCCCTGGTGGCGCTGGGTTATGTTCTGGCGCGCGATCCCGGCTTTGCCGCCTATCGCTTGAGCCAGGGCTGGTGGCGTTCCTCCTGGCCGCGCCTGCGCGATTATCTGCGCATCGGCGTGCCGATTGCGCTGACGCTGGGTGCCGAAGTCGGGCTGTTTTCCATCGCCGCCGTGCTGATGGGGCGGCTTGGCGCGCATGAAGTGGCGGCGCATCAGCTGGCGCTGCAATGGGCTGCCATCGCCTTCATGGTGCCGATGGGGATTTCCCAGGCTGCCACGGTGCGGGTCGGCCTGGCTATCGGCGGCGGCGATGTGGCTGCGGCACGCCGTGCCGGCCGGGTCGCCCTGGTGCTCGGCATCGGCTTCATGGCCTGCACCGGCCTGCTATACTGGAATACGGCGCCCTGGCTGATCGGCCTGTTCCTGCCGGATCGCAGCAGTCCGGTTTATCTGCTGGCGGTGGGCTATCTGGCCTGGGCCGCCATCTTCTCCATGGCCGATGGCGCCCAGGCGGTGGCCAATGGCGCCTTGCGCGGCCTCAAGGATACCGGTGTGCCGATGCTGCTGGCCTCCTTCGGCTATTGGGGTGTCGGCCTGCCGGTGGCGATCTGGCTCGGCCTGTTCACCGATTGGCGCGGCATCGGCATCTGGGCCGGGCTCAGCGCCAGCCTGATCGTGGCCGCCCTGCTGCTGCTCTGGCGCTTCGAGGCGCGCACCGCTAGGCTGCTGCGGCCATGAGCAAGCCGCCAAACGCAAAACCCGGCAAGCTGCGCCTGGATCAGGCCCTGGTGGAGCGCGGTCTGGCGGAAAGCCGCGCCAAGGCGCAGGCTGCCATCATGGCCGGGCTGGTGTTCAGCGGCGAGCGCCGGCTCGACAAGCCGGGCCATCCGGTGGCCGCCGATTTGGCGCTGGAATTGCGTGGCAAGCCGCATCCTTGGGTCAGCCGCGGCGGCATCAAGCTGAAACATGCGCTGGATTTTTTCGGCCTCGATCCGGCCGGCCGCACCTGCCTGGATATCGGCGCTTCCACCGGCGGCTTCACCGATGTGCTGCTGCAGCATGGCGCCGCCAAGGTCTATGCCGTGGATGTCGGCGAGGGCCAGCTCGATTGGCGCCTGCGCAATGATGCGCGCGTGGTGGTGCTGGAAAAAACCAATGCCCGGCATCTCGATGCCGCTTTGGTGCCGGAGACGATTGGCGCCGTGGTCTGCGATGCCAGTTTCATCGGGCTGGAAACCGTGTTGCCGGCGCCGCTGGCCCTGGCTGCCGCTGGCGCTTTCGCGGTGGCACTGATCAAGCCGCAATTCGAGGTCGGCCGCGCCCGTGTCGGCAAAGGCGGTGTGGTGCGCGATCCGGCTTTGCATGAGGAAGTCTGCCAGCGCATCAGCGCCTGGTGGGCGGCTTTGCCGGGCTGGCGGGTGCTGGGGCTGGAACCCAGCCCGATCCTGGGGCCGGAAGGCAACCGGGAATTCCTCATCGCGGCGCGTAAACAACAGGATCAGGGAGGCAGCGATGCGTGACGCGCGCGGCGTGATTGCCCGGCTGGGCGGCCAGGGCCATGGGGTGCTGGAATTGCCGCAGCCGGAAGGCGGCGTGAGCCGCGCCTATGTGCCCTATGCGTTGCCGGGCGAGCACGTGGCGGTGCGGCTCGGCGCCAGCCGCCAAGCTAAGAATGATACCAGGAATGATGGCGTGCCGGCGCAACTGGTGGAATTGGAAAGCGCCTCGCCGGACCGTATCGATCCAGCCTGCGAACATTTCCATGCCTGTGGCGGCTGCAATCTGCAGCATTGGCAGGCTGCGCCTTATCAAATCTGGAAACGCAACAAGCTGGTCACCGCCTTGCAGCGCCGCGATTGGAGCCCGGCGGAAGCCGAGGCCATCGTGGCGCCGTTGCAGGGGATGCCGCCGGCCAGCCGGCGCCGCGCCGAATTTGTCGCGCGCCGCATCGGCCGCCAGGTGGTGATCGGTTTTCATGAAGCCGAAAGCCGCCGCGTGGTCGATCTGCAAAGCTGCCTGATTGCGCGCCCGGCCTTGCTGGCACCGCTGCCGCGCCTGCGCCAGGCTTTGCTGCCGCTGCTGGCCGAGGGCCGCATGCTGGATATCAAACTCACCGATTGTGAGGGTGGCCTGGATGCGCTGCTGACTGGCTCTCTGGCCGGGCCGCGCGGCCCGGATGCCGGCCAGCGCCAGGATCTGGCCCAGCTGGCAGCGGAACTCGGCATAGCCCGGCTATGCTGGCGCGCCACGGCGGAAGCCGCGCCGGAAATCCTGGCCCAGCAACGCGCCCCGCTGGTGCGCTTCGGCAGCGTGGCGGTGGTTTTGCCGCCAGGCGGTTTTCTGCAGGCCACGGCGGAAGCCGAGGCGATGATGGCCGACCTGCTTTTTGCCGCCCTGCCGGCGGATAGCGGCCTGCGCCTGGCCGATCTGTTTGCCGGCTGTGGCGCCTTTGCCCTGCGCTTGGCAGCGCGCGGGCATCAGGTGCTGGCGGTGGATGCCGACAAGCCGGCCATCGCCGCGCTCACGGCAGCGGCCAATGCGCAGCAACTGGCCAGCCGGCTGCGCGCCGAGGCACGCGATCTGGAGCGCCGGCCGTTGCAGGCGGCGGAACTGAAAAAGCTCGATGCCGTGCTGCTCGATCCGCCGCGTGCCGGCGCCCGCGACCAGGCCGTTGCGCTCGCCGACGCGGTGCGGCAGAAAGCGGCGCCACCGCTGGTGCTGATGGCGGCCTGCGATCCCAACAGCTTTGCCCGCGATGCCCGCCTGCTGCTGGAAGCCGGCTATCGCCTGGAACGGGCCACGCCGATCGATCAGTTCCTGTGGACGCCGCATCTCGAACTCACGGCGATTTTCCGCCGGGGGTGATCCTGAAAAAACTGATCGTGTGGTGAAGATTGCGGGCTTCGTCGGCCAGCGCTTGGGTGGCGGCCGTGGATTGTTCCACCAGGGCGCCATTACGCTGCGTCGTTTCATCCATTGTGCCGATGGCGCTGTTCACGTCGTCCAGCCCGGTTGCCTGTTCCTGGCTGGCGGCCGATATTTCCGCGACGATATCCGCCACCTTCTTCACCGCCACGACGATTTCGGCCAGAGCAGCGCCGGCCTTCTGCACCAGATCGGCGCCGTTGCGCACCTTGCCATGGGATGACTGGATCAGTTCCTTGATGTTTTTTGACGCCAGTGCCGAACGGCCGGCCAAGGCACGCACTTCCTGTGCCACTACAGCAAAGCCTTTTCCGGCTTCACCAGCGCGGGCCGCTTCCACGCTGGCATTCAGCGCCAGCAGGTTGGTCTGGAACGCGATCTCGTCGATCAGGCCGATGATTTCCGCAATGCGCCGCGCATCATCCTCGATTGCCCCCATCGCTCGCACTGCCTCGGCGGCAATGCTGCCGCCCGAATCGGCGCTGCCGCGTGCGGCATCGGCCAGCAGGCTGGCGGCGGCGGAATTGGCAGCATTCTGGCGCACCGTCACGGTGATCTGATGCATCGATGCGGCGGTTTCCTCCAGGCTCGCCGCCTGGCGCTCGGTGCGCCCGGCCAGATCGTTTGAGCCGGCGGCAATCTCGTTGGCGGCGTCGCGCACATTTTCCGCTGTATCAGCGATCTGCCCCACCATCTCGGCCAGGCGGGCCGCCATGCTGTTCACATTGCCCTGCAATTCGGCGAACACGCCCTCGAACCGGCCTTCCACCCGCCGGGTGAGGTCGCCATGAGCGATGCCGTCGAGAACCCGGTTGAGTTCACCCAAGGCGAGTTGCAGTGCCGCCAGCAATGCGTTCACGCCTTCACCCAGGCGCTGCATCACACCATCCAGTTCCTGCGTGGCGATGCGACGGGTCAGATTGCCGGCCACCGCTGCCGCCACCACATCGCCCACGGCGCGTTCGAGCAGGGTTTCCTGGTTCTGCCGCTGTGCCGCGAAGTGAGCCTGGCTCTCCTCCACTTCCTTTTGCAGCCGCATGTTGTCCAGGCCGTTCTGGCGGAAATTCTGCACCATGCGGGCCATGTCACCGATCTCGTCATGCCGCTCGCCGATCGTCACCGTCGCATGCCAATCCTGCCGGGTCAGGCGCTGCATCACCGCCGTGATCTCCAGCAGCGGCGCGATCACCCGGCGCCCGATGAACAGCCAGGCGATCAGCCCGGCGGCGATCAGGGAGAGCAGCGCCAGGCCGGCCTGAAGCAGCGTGGCGCCATGAATCGCCGTGAAGGCGATGGCCGACGAAGCATCGGTTTCCTGACGGCTGCGCATGGCCAGGGCGCCGGCACCGTTTACCAGTCCCTGCACCACCAGTCGCTGTTCGGCCAGAATGGCTGCGGCCTGCTGCTGCTGGCGCAACTCATCGCTGCGCAAGGCGAACAGGCTCTTTTCGCCCTCGCCCAGTGCCATGAGCAGGCGGGTTTGCTGCCGCAGCCGCATGCCGCTCGGGCCTTCCAGCGCCGTGTCGGCGATGTCACGGGCAGATCGGGCCAGGGGCGTGTATTTCGCGCGCAGATCGGCGATCTGCTGGAGATTCTCGGCCTGCGCCGCCACCGCCAGGAAGCCGACGCCTTGGTTCACCAAGGCAACCAGTTCCATGGTGGCGCGGGTATCTTCCAGCTTCGGGCCGATATCGGTGATCTGCTGCACGCAGGCGGCCAATGTCAGGCCGCCAGCTGCCGACAGGCTGCGAATCTCGTCGTTCATTTGCGCGGTGCGCTGGCGCGCCAGCGGCATCGCTTGCACCAGGAAGGCGGCATGCTCCCGCGCCAGTGTTTCGGCGCGGCCATGACGTTCGCTGGCGGTTGCCAGCCGCTGTGTGGTGGCCTCGTCCAGCGTGGCGATGCCTTGCCGCACGGCGGCGAGGGAGGCCGCGATGTCGGTATTCGCCGCAGCCTGCGGCAGTTGCGTGATACTCTGCTCCAGCGCACCGAAACCATCCAGCAGGGCAGTGCGCATCCGCTCCTGCTCCGCTGTCGAAAGCACAAAGGCCAGGGCCGGGGCCTGGGTCAGGATATCGCCGGCCTGGGCGGCCAGGGTCAGGGCAGCCGCCATCTGCGGCACCTGCTGGGTTACTAACTGCTCGAAGCGGGCGGTGGCCTTGCCGTAGAAGATGCCGGATGTGACCGCCGATAGCAGGGTGATCGCCGCGATGCCGGCGATGGCGAGATAGAGTTTCAGGCGAATGCTCATCGCCCGGACCTAGGTTTCGCAATGCGTGATCAGGCGATCGATGAAGGCCGCGCAATGCAGCAATTCGGTTTCCGCAATCCATTCATCGGGTGTATGCGCCTGATCGATGGCGCCAGGGCCAACTACCACCGTGGGAATGCCCGCGACGGCCTGGAACAGGCCGGCCTCGGTCATGAACGACACTTTGCGATGATTGTTGCGCTGCGCCAGCTTGTGCCCCAGCGTGACGATGTCGGCATCGGGTGCGTTGTCGAGGCCGGGCGTATCGGCCAGCACGGTGAAGCTGAAGCCCGCCGTCGGCGCAACCGCGCGCATCTCCGGCTCCAGGCTGCTGCGCGCATGGCGGATCAGTTCATCGGTCAGGTTGTCGCGGCTCTGCTCCGGCAACATGCGCATCTCGAACAGGATTTCCGTAATGTCCGGCACGATGTTCAGGGCGATGCCGCCTTCCAGCCGGCCGACATGGATGGTGCTGTAGGGAATATCGAACAGGTCGTCATGCGGCCCGGCATAGCGCAGCCGGGTGGCGATGCGCCGCACACCGGTAATCCATTCGGCGGCATATTCGGCCGCATTCACCCCCAGCGGCGCCAGCGAGGAATGGCAGCTTCTGCCATGCACCAGGCCGCGCAGGTTGCGTTTTGCCTTATGGCCGATCACCACGTCCATGCTGGTCGGTTCGCCGACGAAGCAGCCGCGTGCGACGATGTTGCTGGTCGCCAGCAATGGCGTCAGGCGCTTGGCGCCCAGGCAGCCGACTTCTTCGTCATGGGAGAAGATGAAGTGGAGCGGCTTTGCCAGACTGGCCTGTGCCATGGCTTCCGCCTTCGCCAGGCAGACGGCGATGAATCCCTTCATGTCGCAAGTGCCGCGGCCATAGAGCCGCCCGCCATCGCGGCGCAGCCGGAACGGGTCGCTGGACCAGGGCTGGCCGGTTACCGGCACCACATCGGTATGGCCCGACAATATGTATCCCATGCCGTTGGCCGGGCCGATGCTGGCGATCAGATTGGCCTTGGTGCCGGTCTCGTCGGTCTGGCGTTGCAGGCGGAAGCCGAGTGCGCCGAGATGGCCTTCAATCCATTCCAGCATGGGCAGGTTGGTCTTGGCGCTGGTGGTGTCAAACCGTACCAGCGTATCGAGGATGGCGATGATCTTGTCGAGAGACATGGTACAGCCTGTCAGTCCTTGAATATCGTTTCGCGGCGGTCGCGTATTGAGGGCAGGATGGAGAAGCCGACCGCCAGCACCGCCAGGGCAAGCAGCGCGGCACTCAGCGGCCGCTCAATGAAAGTCCAGAGGTCGCCGCGGGATAGCAGCAAAGCGCGCCGCAGATTTTCCTCCAGCAAAGGCCCGATCACGAAGCCGAGGATCAGCGGCGGCATCTCGAACCCCATGCGAACCAGCAGATAGCCGCCGAAGCCGAACAAGGCGGCCAGCAAGACATCGGTGGCGGCATTGTTCAGCGTGAACACGCCGATCGCCGAAAACACCAGGATGGCGGGATACATCATGCGATAGGGCAGCCGCAGCAGCCGGACCCACAGGCCGACCAGCGGCAGGTTGATCACCAGCAGCATCAGATTGCCGATCCACATCGAGGCGATCAGGCCCCAGAACAGCGCCGGCTGCTTGGTGATGATATCGGGGCCGGGTACGATGCCGTGGATCATCAAGGCGCCGACCATCAGCGCCATCACCGCGTTGGACGGCACGCCCAGCGTGAGCAGCGGGATGAAGGAGGTCTGTGCGCCGGCATTGTTGGCCGATTCGGGCGCTGCCACCCCTTCGAGCGCGCCTTGGCCAAAACGGCTTGGATCCTGCGCCAGGCGTTTTTCCAGCGCGTAGGCGGCAAAGGCCGACAGGACGGCACCGCCGCCGGGCAGCACGCCAAATATCGCGCCCAGTCCGGTGCCGCGCAGGATCGGCGGCAGCGCCGCGCGCATTTCCGCCCGGTTGGGCAGCAGTTTCAGCCGCTTCGCCGCATGCAGCTGCTGCGGCGCAGAGCCTTCGGCAAGCTGAGCGATAATTTCCGCGCAGGCAAAGACACCGACCGATAGGGCGACAAAACCGATACCGTCGGAAAGCGCGGCTATGCCGAAAGTATAGCGGCTGACCCCGGAGGTGAGATCGTTGCCGACCATGCTCAGCAGCAGGCCGAGCACCAGCATGGCTGCCGCCTTCAGCAACGATCCCGATGCCAGCACGATGGCGGCGATCAGGCCAAGCAGCATCAGCGAGAAATACTCGGCAGCACCGAAGGATTTTGCCAGCAGGGTGAGCGGCGGCGCGAGCAAAGCCACGACGCAGGTGGCAAGCGTGCCGGCAATGAACGAGCCGATCGCCGCCAGGCCGAGGGCCAATCCGGCCCGACCCTGTCGCGCCATGGCATTGCCGTCGATGGCCGTGACCACGGAGGAGCTTTCGCCGGGCAGATTGATCAGGATCGCCGTGGTGGAGCCGCCATACTGGGCGCCGTAATAGATGCCGGCCAGCATGATGATGGCGCCGGTGGCGTCCAGGCCGAAGGTGATCGGCAGCAGCATGGCGATGGTGGAGATCGGGCCGACACCCGGCAGCACGCCGATCAGCGTGCCGAGCAGGGCGCCGACGAAACATAGCACGAGATTGATCGGCGAGACGGCAGTGGACAGGCCGAGGCCGAGTTGCGCGAGGAGATCGATCATGGCAGCACCAGCGGCAGGGGAATGTTGAGGGCGTAACGGAACAGCAGCACGCAGAGCACCACCACCACGGCGCCGCCCAGGGCGACTTCATTCCAGCGGCGTTCGCTGCCGGCGAAGGCGGCCACGCCCATGGTGGCGATCACGGCTGGGATCATGCCGGCCCAGGGCATCATCAGCCCGAAAGCCAGCAATGCCCCAGGCACCAGAAACAGGGGGCGGAGTCCGGGCAGGTGCAGTTTCTCCGCCCGGTTCAGCAAGCCCGCCACGCTCAGCCATGCGCCCATGAGCATGAGCAGCACGCCGAGGCAGTTGGGCAGGAAGGCCGGCCCCATGGCGACCAGGCTGCCATGAGGCATGTCCCGGACCAGTACCAGGGCCAGCAGACCGAGAGCCACCAGGCTCAGTCCGGCGACGACGTCGCGTGGCAAGGCTTGCATCACGGCCGCCTCAATCCAGCGTGACGCCGGTGGCCTTCACGATCGGCGCCCATTTTGCCAGTTCGGTGGCAATATGTTTGCTCGCCGCTTCCGGCCCGGCGCCCACTGCGGTTGCACTGAGATCGGTCAGCCGGGTGCGCAAAGCCGGATCGGCCAGGGCCTTCGCCGCCGCTTCATGCAATTTGGTCACCACGGCCTCCGGGGTTTTCGCCGGGGCCAGCAGCACCACCCAGCTGAAGCCGATGAAGTCCGGAAAGCCGGCTTCCGGCGCGGAGGGAACGTCGGGCAACTGCTCGATGCGCTGCGGGCTGGATACCAGCAATGCCTTGATCGCGCCGGAGCGGATATGGCCCAGCGAGGTCGGCACATTGTCAACCATCAACTGTACCTGGCCGCCCAGCAGATCCTGCATCGCGGGGCCGGCCCCGCGATAGGGGATATGCGCCATCGAGGCCTTGATCAGGGAACCAAACCAGTAGCCTTGCAGGTGGCCGATGCTGCCATTGCCGGGCGAGGCATAGTTCAGCTTGCCGGCATTGGCCTGGGCATAGGCGGCGAAGTCCTTGGCCGAATTGACCGGCAGGTCTTTCGCCATCACCAGCACATTCGGGATGTTGACCAGATGGGTGATCGGCGCGAAATCCTTCACCGCATCGAAGGGCAGCTTGGTATAAAGCGCGGGATTGATTGCATGGGTGGAGACCGTGGCGGCCAGGATGGTGTAGCCATCGGGCTCTGCCTTGGCCACGCTTTCCGAACCCAGGCTGCCGCCGGCGCCGGGCTTGTTTTCCACCACCACCTGCTGGCCGAGCGGACCCGACATGCCCTGGGCCACGATACGGGCAACCACATCGGTGGAGCCGCCGGGTGCGAACGGCACCACCATGCGGATCGGCCGGTTGGGATAGGCCTGGGCGAGGGCGGCATTGCCCTGCATCACCAAACCTGTTGCAAGCAACGCAAAAATGGCCGAAGCCACGCGCATGGTCTTCATTGTTGTCTCCCCTGGTGGACCGGCGGCATCGTCCGTCCGGATGCCGTCACGGTGCCAAGGGGAAGGCAGACCTGTCTAATCGTGGATCGTCATAATCCTATTTGTATTTCAAATAGGGTTGGCACAGCCTCAACCGGGATCGAGATGAAACACGCCGGCCTGATTGAAGGCCGCCTGCCGCAGGCATTCGATCATATCCATCACCGGGGCCGATACCGGCCGGCGTGGCCGGATGATGCCGAAGCTGTTGCGGATCACCGGCGTGAAACGCACGATCCGGGTTTGCTGGCTCTGATATTCCTTTGCCGCCAGGGCGTTGATCAAGGCAATGCCCAGCCCGGCGGCGGCGCAGCCGCAGGCCGCCGCCGAGGTGCCGGTCTCCACGCGGATCTGCGGTGTCACGCCGGCAGTCTCGAAAACCTGATCGACCCGGGCGCGGGCCGGATAACGCCGCGAAATCTGGATCAGCGGCTCATGTTTCAGCATGGCCGGCGTGATGGTTTTCTTGCCGGCCAGCGGGTTGCTGCGCGGCACGACGCACACTGTCGGCACATCCAGCAGCGGGATCACGCGCACGCCGGGATGCTCCACCGGCAACAGGTTGACCGATACATCCGCCAGATCGCCGGCAATAAGCTCGGTCACCAGATCCATCGTCCGCATTTCGATGATCACCGAAAGGGCAGGATGCTTGCGGGCAAAAAGCGCCACCGCCGCCGGCACGAAGCGGTAGGACAGGCTCGGCGATATGACCAGGCGCAAGGGCCGGGTCTGCGGTCGGCGCATCTTGCCGGTGAATTCGGAAAGCTGCTTGAGACCATCGAAGGCGCGCTCCACTTCGTCGAGCAGGATATCGGCCTGCTCGGTGGCGACCAGGCGCCCGCGCACGCGCCGGAACAGCACCATCTGGAATCTCGCCTCCAGATCGTTGAGCAGGCGGCTGATCGATGGTTGCGACAGGTTCAGGGCTTTTGCCGCGCCGATGGTCGTGCCGGTCTTCATCACGGCGCTGAATGCCATGAATTCACGCAGATTAAGGAAATTGCTCATCGCTTGGCCCCATTGCACGGCTCTTGTTCCGGGCCAGTATCTTGCCAAAGCCAGAGTATTGCCATGTCAATGTCGCATGGCACCGGGGCGCATCCGATCTGCAATGCCGCAGCAAAGCAGCCTCAGAAACCATGCTCCTTGGCCACGAAGCGGCGGCTTGAGGTGAGAATCTCCTTGCGGGTGCGTTCGCTCTCCACCACGCGGGCGAGCACGATGGCGCCGACACATTGAGCGATCAGGGCCCAGGCACTGTCGCCATCCTCCAGCCGTTCACTCCAGCTATGTTCCACCCGCTTCAGCGCCTGCTCCACGGCCAGGCGCACCTCCACCGGGGCGCGGGCGATTTCAGCACCAAGCGTGGGCAGCGCACAGCCGGTTTCAGGATGCAGTGCGTGGTAGGTGCTGAGATAGCTGCGCAGGCATTTGGCGACATGGTCCTGGGGTGAATCTTCGTTGCCGGCCAGCATCTCGGTGCTGTTTTCCATCTCCTGTTCGATCAATTCCCTGAACAAGGCCGCTTTCGAGGGGAAGTGATTGTAGAACGCGCCGCCGGTGAGGCCGATCTCGGTCATCAGCTTGTCCACGCCGGTACCTTCGAAGCCGCCCTTCTTGGCCACGGCGCGGCTGCTATCCAGCAATTTGCGGCGGGTTTCTTCCTTGTGGGTACTCGAATAGCGCATTGGGCCAGCCTCCGGCGCAACAACTGGATTGACATGCTGTGCAACATAACATACGGTTCGTTCACTAAACGAACGTTTATTAAATAAAAAGAGTGAGGAAATGGCCAAGAAGCTTGAATTTTTCTTCGATGTCGGCAGCCCGGCCTCTTATCTGGCCTGGACCCAGTTGCCGGCGATCTGTGCCGAGGCCGGGGCTGAGCTGGTTTATCGGCCGATGCTGCTGGGCGGTGTTTTCCAGGCCACCGGCAATGCCTCGCCGGCCAATGTGCCGGTGAAGGGCCGCTACGTTTCACTCGATTATGCCCGTTTCGCCCGGCGCTATGGTGTGCCGCTATCGGATAATCCGCATTTCCCGATCATCACGCTGATGCTGATGCGCGCGGCAACCGGCGTGCAGATGCGCCAGCCGGAGCGGTTCCAGGCCTTCCTGGCCTGTGTGTTCCAGGCTTTGTGGATCGATGCCCTGAACCTCAATCAGCCGGAACTCACCGCCCAGGCCCTGGTGCAGGGCGGATTTGATCCCGCTGCGATCCTGGCGCTGAGCAACGAGCCCGAGGTGAAGGCGCAATTGCGCGCCGCCACCGAGGAAGCCGTGGCGCGCGGTGTGTTCGGCGCGCCGACCAGCTTTGTCGGCGATGAAATGTTCTTCGGCCAGGACCGGATGGACTTCATCCGCGAGGCCCTGGCGCGCCAGTGAAGCAGCGACCGGCGCCTTGGTGGCGCCGGTTGGCGGACAAATCGAAAGGCCAGTCGCCGGAATAAGGCGACGGCCAGCATGGAGGAAACCCATGGCGCAAAGCCATATCGATCAGCGTCTCTGGCACAAAGCCTATCCGCCCGGCATTCCCGCCGCGCTGCCGATTGACGACAGCCTGACGCTGCCGGGCCTGCTATATCGCGGCATCGACCGTTTTGGCGAACGCCCCGCCTTTGCCCATGGCGGCGCCAGCCTGAGCTATGCCCGGCTCGATATTTTGGCCCGCGCCTTCGCGGCCCATCTGCAGGCCAACGGCATGCAGCCTGGCGACCGGCTGGCGATCATGCTGCCCAATACGCTGCCTTATCCTGTCGGGCTGGTGGGCGGCTTTATGGCCGGGCTGGTGCTGGTCAATGTCAATCCGCTCTACACCGCGCGGGAACTGGCGCATCAATTGCGCGATTCCGGAGCGCGCGCCATCCTGATCCTGGAAGGGTTGCTGCCGGTGCTGCGCGAGGTGCAGGCGGAGACTGCCATCGACCTGATATTGCCGGTGCGCGCCGCCAGTCTGCAAGCGGTGGACGCGGCCGGCGCGTGGCAGCCGGAGGCGGACCTTCCTGCCGTCGCGCCGCCGCCGGGCGAAATCGACTTTGCCGCTGCCCTGGCTGATGGCCTGGGCCGGCGTTTGATGCCGGTGGAATGCCGGCCGCAAGACCCGGCCTTTCTGCAATATACCGGCGGCACCACCGGGGTTTCCAAGGGCGCCATCCTCACCCATGTCAACATGACGGCGAATGCGACGCAGCAGATCCATTGGCTTGCCCCGGTGTTGCCGGAAGGCGAGGCGGTGATTGTCACGCCTTTGCCACTATATCACATCTATCCGCTGATGATCGCGCTGATCGGCATGGCGCGTGGCTGCCTCAATCGCCTGGTGGCGAATCCGCGCGAACCGGCGCAATTGCTCGGTGCCATGCGTCAGGGCCCGTTCGACATGTTTCTGGGCATCAACACGCTGTTTACCGGCTTGCTGGCCAATCCGGAACTGCCTGCAATCAGCTTCAAGCCGGGCTGTTATGTGGTGGGCGCCGGCGCGGCGGTGCAGGAGGCGGTGGCCGACAAGTGGAAGCAGCTCACCGGCACCTGCATTAATGAGGCCTATGGCCTGACTGAATGTTCGCCTTGCGTGACGCTGAACCCCACCGGCCTCAGCGACTGGACGCGCCGCATCGGCCTGCCGATCCCGAATACCGATGTGCGTCTGGTGGATGATCAGGGCCAGGATGTGCCACTGGGCCAGCCGGGCGAATTGCTGGTGAAGGGGCCACAGGTTTTTGCCGGTTACTGGCAGCGGCCGGAGGAGACCGCCAAGGTGCTCGGCGCCGATGGCTGGCTCAGCACCGGCGATATAGCGGTGATGGATGAGCGCGGCTTTCTCAGCCTGGTGGACCGCAAGAAGGACATGATCCTGGTTTCCGGCTTCAACGTTTATCCCAATGAGATCGAGGCAGTGGTGGCGCTGCATGATGGCGTGCTGGAATGCGCCTGCATCGGCGTGCCGGATGCGCGGAGTGGCGAGGCACCGCATCTTTATCTGGTGCCACGGGATGCCAGCCTGACCGCCGCCGAGGTGGAGGCGCATTGCCGCCGCAACCTGACCGCCTACAAGGTGCCGCGCCATATCACTTTTGTGGCGGCGTTGCCGAAATCCACCGTGGGCAAGATTCTGCGCAAGGAGTTGCGCCACAACCCGGTGCCTGCTGCCGGTTGATCGGTCTGCCATCCCCGCCCATCGTAAGAATGGAGTAGCCGCCATGACGGATTACACGCCACCCCTGCGCGACATGCAGTTTGTGTTGCATGAGTTGCTCGATCTGCCACGTGTGCTGCACGAATGCGGCAAGGCGGAAATCGATGGCGAAACCATCGATCAGGTATTGAATGCCGCCGGGGAATTCGCCGCCGAAGTGGCGGCGCCGCTGAATGCCGGCGGCGATCATGAGGGCTGTGCCATGCCGCAGGCCGGGGTGGTGACCACACCGACCGGCTTCAAGGCGGCCTATCGCCAATTCACTGCGGCGGGCTGGACCGGACTGGCCTGCGAACCCGAGCATGGTGGCCAGGGTTTCCCCGATACGGTGAACAATGCCGTGTTCGAAATGCTGTGCGGCGCCAATATGGGCTGGGCCGCCTATCCGGGCATGTCGCATGCCGCCTATACCTGCCTCAAGGCCAATGGCACGGCGGCACAGCAGGCGCTGTATCTGCCGCGCATTGCCGCTGGTGAGTGGGCCGGCACGATGTGCCTGACCGAGCCGCATTGCGGCACCGATCTCGGTTTGCTGCGCACCCGCGCCATGCCGCAGCCCGATGGCAGCTATCGCATCACCGGCACCAAGATTTTCATTTCCGGCGGCGAACAGGATCTGACCGCCAATATCGTGCATCTGGTGCTGGCGCGGCTGCCGGATGCACCGGCGGGGGTGAAGGGCATCTCGCTGTTCATCGTGCCGAAATATCTGCCGACGCCGCAGGGCGAAGCGGGTGAGCGCAATCTGCTGGCCTGCGGCTCCATCGAGGAAAAGATGGGCATTCACGGCAATGCCACCTGCACGATGAATTTCGATGGCGCCACCGGCTGGCTGCTGGGCGAGGCCAACAAGGGCCTGGCCGGCATGTTCGTGATGATGAACCATGCCCGGATCATCGTCGGGGTGAATGCGATCGGGCTGATGGAAGCGGCCTATCAGCGCGCCCTGGCTTATGCCAAGGACCGGACTCAGGGTCGCAGCAACAGCAGTGCGCAGGAAAACCGGGCAGCAGCCGATCCGATCGTGCAGCATGCCGATGTGCGCCGCATGCTGCTGACGCAGAAGGCCTATGTGGAAGGCTGCCGCGCCCTGGCTTTGTGGGCCACGCATCTGGCCGATATCGAGCATCATCATGCCGATACCGCGCGCCGCGCCGAGGCGGCCAGCCTGCTGGCCTTGCTGACCCCGGTGGTGAAGGCTTTGTCCAGCGACCTCGCCGTGGAATGCACCAGCCTGGCGATGCAATGTTATGGCGGCCATGGCTACATTCGCGACAATGGCGTGGAACAATATCTGCGCGATGCCCGCATCATTCCGCTCTACGAAGGCGCCAATGGCATCCAGGCAATGGATTTGCTGGGCCGCAAGGTGCTGGGTGATCAGGGGCGCAGCCTGGGCAACTTCCTGGGCGTACTGCGGGCTTTCATCACCGCTGAGGCCGGCAATGCGGCGATGCGTGAATTCACCACGCCGCTGGCCGATCTGGCCACCGAGGTGGAGGCGGTGACGCGCGTCATTGCCGGCCGCGCCAGCAGCAATGCCGATGAACTCGGTGCCGCCGCCGCGCCGTATCTGCGTTTGCTTGGGCATCTCGCCCTGGGCTGGATGTGGGCGCGCATGGCCGCCATTGCGCTGCAGCGTGGTGCTGCAAGCGAGGAGGCGATCTATGCCAGCAAGCTGGCCACGGCGCGCTTCTACTATCAGCGCCTGCTGCCGGAAACCCGTGGCCTGAGCGCCATCATCCAGGCCGGCGCTGCCACATTGATGGAACCTGCGGTGGAAATGCTCTGACCATGCCGCCGCGCTGGCCGGTCTGGCCGGCGCTGGTGGATTGCGGGCGCATCCAGCCTCTTTGGTGAATAAACGTTTATTTTAAAGGCGATGCGCAGAATGAAATGGCCGGCACCATCAATGCCGGCAGTCGCGGGGAGGCGGCAGCAGGAACCATGGACACAACACTGATTCATCTCTTGCAACTGACATTGCAGGGCATCTCCATCGGCGCCGTCTACAGCCTGGTCGCGCTCGGCATGGTGCTTGGCTATAAGGCCACCGAAGTACTGAACTTTGCCCATGGCGACATCCTGATGCTGGCCGCCTTTCTCGGCTGGGGCGCCATCGTCGGCCTGGGCCTCTCATTCTGGGTTGCGGTGCCGCTGGTGGTGCTTGTGGTGATGGCGCTGACCTATCTGCTGGAAGCACGGGTGATGCGCCGCATTGTCGGGCAGCCGCAATTTGCCGGTGTGATGCTCACTATCGGCCTCGGTTTCATGATCCGGGGCAGCGTCAGCCTCACTTTCAATCCGGAATCGCGCACCTATCCCACACCCTGGACCGACCAGGTGACGCAGATTGGCGGCCTGGCAATCGCCAATCTCAACCTGGTGATCCTGGTCGCCGCGCTGCTGATCACGCTGCTGCTATTCTGGTTCATGAAGCGAACCGCATTGGGCGTGGCGATCCAGGCCGCGTCGCAGAATCAGTTGGCGGCCTATCTCTGCGGCATTCGCGTCAAGCGGCTGAATTCCCTGGTCTGGGCCGGTGCGGGGGCCATCGCGGCGGTGTGTGGCCTGCTGCTGGCGCCGATCACCCTGGTCGACCTGTCGTTATGGTTCGTGATGCTGAAATCGCTGGCTGCGCTGATGCTGGGTGGTTTTGGCAGCGTGCCGGGCGCCATCGTCGGCGGTCTGCTGATGGGGCTGATCGAGCAATTCTCCGGCGTCTTCCTGCCCGACGGCTTCAAGGACGTGATGCCGTATCTGATGCTGATCCTGGTGCTGGTGGTGTGGCCGCGCGGTCTGCTCGGCGAAGCGCATGGCCGGAGGGTGTGATGACGCCGCGCTACGAAACCGACTATGCCCAGGGGCGCCGCCTGCTGCCTGATACCGCCGCGCGCCGCAGCTATGGCCTGCTGCTGGCATTGCTGCTGGTGCTGCCCTTTGTGCTGCCGAAGTTCTATGTCAGCGAAATCAGCGTCATCTTCATCTTCGCCATTGCCAGCCTGGGTCTGATGCTGCTGACCGGCTTCACCGGGCAGATTTCACTTGGCCAAGGCGCGTTTGTGGCCATTGGTGCCTATGGTCAGGCTTTGCTGCTGGATGCCGGCCTGCCGCTACCCTTGGCGCTGGCTGGTGCCGCGCTGCTGGCTGCCGCCGCCGGATTGGTGATCGGCTTGCCGGCCATCCGCGTCAGCGGCCTGCATCTGGCGATCGTGACAATGGCCTTTGCCATTGTGGTGGAACACGGCATTGGCCGCTGGAAGGGCGTCACCGGCGGGCATAACGGCCTGGCGGTACCAGATCCGGTGCTGTTCGGCTTTGATCTTGGTGGCACGCGGAGTTTCTATTTTTTCTGCCTGGCGCTTTTGCTGCTGGTTTTGCTGGGCCTGTGCAACCTGATGCGTGCGCCCACCGGCCGGGCCTTCATCGGCGTGCGCGATTCCGAGGCGGCGGCGCATGGTCTGGGCATTCATGTGGCGCGCTACAAAATCCTCGCCTTTGTGCTGTCGGCCGGCATCTCCGGCATTGCCGGCGCGCTGATGGCGCACCACACGCAGTATATCACGCCCGAGGGCTTCGGCCTGGCATTGTCGCTGCAACTGGTGCTGATGGTGATGATCGGTGGCCTCGGCTCGCTGCGCGGTGCGATCCTGGGCGCGATCCTGATCGGCCTGCTGCCGACCTTCATTTCCACTGTGAAGCCGGCGCTGCCGGCGCAGCTCGGCAATCTGGTCGGCCTGGAATTGTTCATCTATGGCGCCGTGCTGGTGCTGTTCGTGCTGCTCGAACCCCGGGGGATGAATGGCCGCTGGCTCAAGGTTCGGGCCTTCTTCGAGAGTTTTCCGCTTTATCGCCGCAACACCTACCGGCGCGGCAAGGCCTATATGCGATCGGAGCGCTACCGGTGAGCCAGCCCTTTTTCATGGTCGAACATCTCAGCCTGTCCTTTGGTGGGGTGCGAGCCGTCAGCGATGTCAGCTTCACCATCGAGCATGGCGAAATCTTTGCCATCATCGGCCCCAACGGCGCCGGCAAGACATCGGTGTTCAACCTCATCACCCGGGTGTTCAATCCCACCAGCGGACAGGTGCGGATCGCGGGACAGGATATCGTGACCCTGCCGCGGCACGAGATTGTGCGGCATGGCATCGCCCGCACCTTCCAGAATATCGAGCTGTTCGATGGCGCCTCGGTGCTGGACAATCTGCTGCTTGGCTGTCATCGCGCCTGGCGCGGCGGCTTCTGGGCCGAATTGCTCAATCTGCCGGCCTTGCGTCGTTCGGAACAGGCGGCGCGCGAAAGGGTGGAAGACATCATCCGGCTGCTTGGCCTGGCGGCGCACCGCCACAGCCTGGTGGCAGGCCTGCCCTATGGCATCCGCAAGATCGTGGAACTCGGCCGGGCATTGGCCACCGAGCCGCGCCTGCTGCTGCTGGATGAGCCGGCCTCGGGCCTCAATCCCGATGAGACGCGTGAGCTTGGCTATTGGCTGGCCGATATCCGCACCAAGCTCGGCATCACCATCCTGATGGTGGAGCACGATATGTCGCTGGTCTCGGCGGTGGCCGATCGCGTGCTGGTGATGGAACAGGGGCGGGTACTCACCTGTGGCGGCGCGGCCGAGGTGCAGGCCGATCCGCGTGTCATCGCCGCCTATCTGGGAGCCTGAAGCATGACCGCCCCCCTGCTTGCCGTGCGCAATATCGAAACCTGGTATGGCCCGGTGCGGGCGATACGCGGCGTCAATCTTGACGTTCATCGCGGCCGCATTGTCACCGTGCTGGGCGCCAATGGCGCCGGCAAGACCACGTTGCTCAACACCATTGCCGGCGTCATCGATCCGTTCAAGGGCAGCATCGACCTGGATGGCCGGGCGATCCAGGGCCTGGATGCCGACGCGGTGGCGCGGCTCGGCATTGCCCTGGTGCCGGAAGGTCGTCAGGTATTTCCGTTTCTCAGCGTGGTGGAGAATCTGCGCATGGGCGCCTTCGCCCGGCGTGATGGCGGGAATGCGGAAGCCGACCTGGCGCGCATCTACGACTGGTTCCCCCGCCTGCGCGAGCGCCAGGGCCAGCATGCCGGACTGCTATCCGGCGGCGAGCAGCAGATGCTGGCGATTGGCCGGGCGCTGATGAGCCGGCCGCAATTGCTGTTGCTGGATGAACCCTCGCTTGGCCTGTCGCCGCTGCTGACCAAGGAAATCTTCGCCATGGTGCGCCGCATCGCCGAGGAAACCGGCCTGGCTGTGCTGGTGGTGGAGCAGAATGCCGCCGTGGCATTGGCCACTGCCCATGACGGCTACATCATGGAACTGGGGCGCGTGGTGGCGGCGGATAGCTGCCGCAATCTCTCGGCGCGTGACGATGTGCGGCATTTCTATCTTGGCCTGGCCGGGCATGGCGCGGCGGATGCGGCACCGCCGGCCCGGCCGCTGCCGCGACCAGCCTGGCACTGACCGTTTTCACAACATAACCAACCAAGCAAAACAAGGAGGAAATCATGCTCAAGATCAAACGGCGTACCCTGCTGGGCATGCTCGCGGCGAGTGCCGCGCCGGCCATCCTGCCGGCCGGGCGGGCCCGGGCTGCCGGCGTGAGCGACAAGGAAATCGTCATCGGCACGCATCTTGATCTCTCCGGGCCGGTGGCTTCGGCGATGCCGCCGCTGCGCAATGCAATCCAGATGCGCGTGGACCAGGCCAATGAAGCCGGCGGCATTCATGGCCGGAAGGTCCGCCTGATTGTGGAAGACAATGGCAGCCAGCCGCAGCAGGCGGTGCGCGCAGTGGACAAGCTGATCCGCCGGGACGAGGTTTTTGCCGTGGTCTGCCCGTTTGGCTCCGGCCCCAATGCCGCCACGGTCAAGCGCGTGGTGGATGCCGGCGCGATCTGCTTTGCCCCTTATGCCGCGTCGGCCATCGTGCAGCAGACGGCCGGGAATAGTCCGCTGCTGTTCACAACAATTCCACATTACGACAGCACCACTGCTGCCGGCATGCGCTGGGCTTTCGCCAATCTGGGCAGCAAAAAGGTCGGCCTGATTTATCAGGAAGGCCCGTTCGGCGATCTGGTCGGCAAGGGTGTGAAAGCGGCGGCGGCGGCGGCCGGGCTGCCGCTGGTCGCCGAAGCCAGCTACAAGGTCGGCGATATCGATTTCTCCTCCCAGGTTTCGCGTATGCGCGCCGCTGGCGCCGATCTGATCGTCACTGCCACCACGGTGCGGGAAACCATTGGGGTTGGCGCCGAGGCCAGGAAGCTGGGCTGGGATGAGGTGAAAATCCTCACCGCCACGCCGGGCCGCACCGCCTTTGCCGCCACTCTGGGCAAGGGGGCGATGGAAGGCATGTATGGTATCGGCAGCTGGAAAATCCTGTCGCCGGACGAATATGATGCCGGGGTAAAGACCTGGGCCGACAGCTATCGCCAGCGGTTCAATGCCGAGCCGGATGAAATCGCCATGGTGTTCTACGATTATGCCGACTGGTTCTTCAAAGGCCTGGAGAAGGCTGGCCGCAGCCTCAATGCCGAGCGCGTCGCCGAGGCCTTGGGCGGGATCGAACACAAGGGCCTGGCGCTGTATGAAACCCAGCGTTTCGTGAAGAATCACGTGGCCCCCGAATGGGTGCGTATCGAGCAGGTGCGGAACGGCAAATGGTTGCCGGTTTCTGCTGCTATCGACCCGGCCAAGCAATGATCCAGGCGGCGACCCTGCCGCAGCTTTGGCTGCGGCGCTGCGAGGAATGGGCGGGCCGCCCGGCTTTGCGATCCAAGTATCGCGGCGTCTGGCGTGGCATCGGCTGGGGCGAATATCGCGCCCTGGCCGAGGCCTTTGCTCTGGCCTTGCATGCTGCCGGCCTGCAGCGTGGCGATGTGGTGGCGCTGCTGAGCGAAAACCGGCCGGAATTGCTGGTTGCCGACATGGCAGTGCAGGCGCTAGGGCTGGTCAGTTGCGCGCTCGATCCGGCATTGCCGCCAGAGCAACTGACGGCGCAGCTTGGCGCAAGCCGCGCCCGTTTGCTGCTGACCGGCCAGGCAGCACCGGGCGTGCTAACCGGCCAGGCGGTGCAGCTTTGCCCGGCCCTGCTTGGCGTGCTGGCGCTGGATGATACGGCAACAGAGAGTTATGCCGGCTGGGTGGCGCGTGGGCGGGATTTGGCTGCCGCTGAGCCGGATAGCTTTGCCGCCGCGATTGCCGCCGGCCGGGCTGAGGATGTGGCGGTGTTGTGTTTCACCCGGGCCGGCCGTCCGGTGCGGCTGACACAGCGGCAATTGCTGCATCAGGCCGAAGCGGCGGCGCCGCTGTTTGATCCCGGGCGGGCGGCGCGGTCGTTATCGATCCTGCCGTTTGCCTGGCCGGCAGAGCGGCTGTTTGCAGCAGTGTATCCATTGCATAGCGGCTATGTGGTGCATTTTCCGGAAGATCCCGGCACGGCGCTGAACAACCTGGGTGAAATTGCACCGGAACTGATTTTGGCGCCGCCGCGCCTGTGGGAAAAATTGCGTGATCAGACCGAACTGGCGATACAGGATGCCATCCCGCTGGCGCAGCGCGCCTATCGCGGGGCGATTGCCGGCGATGGTGGCAACTGGCTGGCTGGCTTCACTTTGCGCAATCTGCGTCGCCAGCTCGGCCTGAGCCGATTGCGCCAGGCGGTGAGCTATGGCGCGCCGCTGGCGCCCGATCTGGTGCGCTGGTATCGCCGGCTCGGCATCACGCTACGCCAGGGCTATGGCGTGGCGGAAACCGGTGGGCTTTGCGCCTTGCTGGGTGAGGCGCTATTGCCAGGCTTCGAGACCAGCGGTGGTGATGGTGCAGAAATCCTGCTGCGCGGGCCGGGTCTGGCGACCTGGCTGCCGAGCGGCGATCGTGGCTGGAACGATGCGCAAGGCCGGCTGCATCTGGTGTTGCGGCAGCGCGATGGCGCGAGCGCGGCGCTGGCAGCTTTGGAGGGCGCCATCCGGCTCAGCCCCTATATCCTGGATGCTGCTTTGCTGGACCATGTCTGTCTGATTCTGCCTGATGCGGACGGCATCAGCAAATTCGCCCAGGACAGGTTGATTCCGTTCACCGACACGGAAAGCCTGGCGCGCCATCCGCAGGTGGTGGCGTTGCTGCAGGGTGAAGTGGCCCATGCGCAGGCTCATGCCCAGGCCCAGGCCCAGGCCCAGGTGGCGCAATCAGGCAAGGGCGGGCCTATCGGTGCGGTGGAAATCCTGCCGCCGCTTGCCGATTGTGGCCATGCCGGCTGGCTGACGCCGCTGCTGCGGCTCGATCATGCCGCGCTGGCGCGGGATTACCGCCGCCGCGCTGCCTGAGTCTCCATTCGGCAAAAAACAACGCCCGGGCCTTCAAACCCGGGCGTTGCGTTGGTTGCGGCCTGCCGGCTTCAGGCCAGCATGCCGGCCAGACGCTGGCGGATCAGGTCTTCGGCTTCGCGCATGATGCGGTCGACCAGGTCCTGCACGTTCGGAATATCGTGGATCAGACCCGCCACCATGCCGCAGCTCCAGGCCCCGGCATCCATCTCGCCATCCACCATCACCTTGCGATACACACCGGCCACTTCCGGCACGATGTCGTCGAATGTGATTGCCTTGCCGAGGCGGGCTTCCTTTTCCAGCAGGCGTTGCACGCCGGCATTCACCAGCACGCGCTCGGTGTTGCGCAACGGCCGCATCACCAGGCGGGTATCCAGTTCGGTGGCGGTCAGCAAGGCCTGTTTCACATTGTCATGCACCGGCGCCTCCTGGGTGGCGACAAAGCGCGTGCCCATATTGACCCCGGCGGCCCCCATCGCCAGTGCCGCCACCAGCGAACGGCCATCGGCCATGCCGCCCGAGGCGATGAAGGGAATTTTCAGTTCATCGGCGGCGCGCGGCAGCAGGATGAAATTCGGCACGTCATCCTCGCCGGGATGGCCACCGCATTCGAAGCCATCCACGCTCACCGCATCGCAGCCGATGGCCTCGGCCTTCAGGGCATGGCGCACCGAGGTGCATTTATGGATCACCTTGATGCCGGCCTCTTTCAGCAGCGGTAGCCATTTCTGCGGATTGTTGCCGGCGGTCTCCACCACCTTGATGCCGCCATCGATGATGGCCTGCACATAGCCCGGATAATCCGGCGGGTTCACCGCCGGCAGGAAGGTCAGGTTGACGCCGAAGGGCTGGTCGGTCATGGCGCGGCAGCGGGCAATTTCCTGCGCCAGTTTCTGCGGCGTCGGCTGGGTCAGGGCGGTGATGATGCCCAGGCCGCCGGCATTGGACACGGCGGCGGCCAGTTCGGCCAGGCCGACATAATGCATGCCGCCCTGCACGATGGGATGGCGGATGCCGAGCATCTCGGTGATCACGGTTTTCACGCGGTTTCCTCCTGGTTATGGGATATTGGCAATGTCAATTCACCAGGTTTCCATCCAGGGCCGCAGATCCATCTCGAAGGTCCAGGCATCGCGCGGCTGGCTGTGCAGATACCAGTAATTCTCTGCGATATGCTCGGGATTGAGAATGCCGTCGCGATCCTTCAAGGCATAACGCTCCGGAAAATTGCTGCGGATGAAGTCGGTGTCGATGGCGCCATCCACCACCACATGGGCGACATGGATGCCCTTGGGGCCAAGTTCCCGTGCCATGCTCTGGGCCAGGGCGCGCAGGCCATGCTTGGCGCCGGCAAAGGCGGCGAAATTGGCGGCGCCGCGCAAAGCCGCCGTGGCGCCGGTGAAGATCATGGTGCCGCGCCCGCGCGCCGCCATCCGCTTTGCCACCGCGCTGGCGGTGATGAAGCCGGAGAAGCAGGCCATTTCCCAGATTTTGAAATATTTGCGCGCGGTTTCGTCCAGGATGCTGCTCGGCACATTGGCGCCGATATTGAAGACATAAACCTCGATTGGGCCATGCTCGCGCTCGATGCGCTCGACCAGCGCATTGGCTTCCTCTTCCTTGCGCGCATCGGAGCCAAAGCCGAAGGCCTGGCCGCCTTCTGCGGCGATGCCGTCGATCAGCGGCTGCAGCTTGTCGGCATTGCGCCGGGTCAGGCAGGCAATATAGCCGCCGCGCGCAAAACGGCGGGCGATGGCGCCCCCCGTGGCATCCCCGGCGCCAATCACCAGCGCCACCTTGTTGTCGCTCATCGAGCTTCCTCCTTTGGTAAGTGGTCGTTTATTTATAAAAGGAAGTAGCGCCGCGCCCCGATACTGTCAAGCGCAATAGCGGTTGGGCCGTCTGGCGGCGGCGAGATGGGAGGGAGTTCGTCCATGTCTGCATCGACGATGCCTTGATGGCTCTCCAGCATTTGATTGCTGTAAAATTGTGAGTGGCAAACAATCTACGAGCCGCCGGATGACCAATGGCAGCGAATATTGGCATTGTTGTTCGACAGGCTCGGCGAGACGGGGGGAAGTTTATCTGCTTGGCAGCGTTGCGGAAGATGTTGCAGCAAAGCGGCGTCATCACGAACTGCACATAAAGAACTCATAAAATAAGGCTCTTTCAATTGTACTCTGAAGGGTGATTGCAATGAATTACGTGTGCTCAATGTGGCATTTCGGCAACGTCTCCAAAATTCGTCTTGTGGAATCCGCAGCGTGATGCCCATCCGATTGTGCATGCAAAGTGTTGCGCCGAGAATTGCTGCGCACTTGGATTCGTCTTTGATATCCGAGGCAGTTTTCAGAAACATTGGGGGATATAGTGAAGAAGATTGTAACAGTCGGTACCCTGCTGCTCGGCGGATTTGTTCTCAATGGGTGTGTCTACCCGGATCCGACTTATAACATGTATGCTCCGGGCGGAGCGCTGGCGGACAAGTCGGAAGGGCCGGCGATCCTGGCTTCGGCCGACGACAACCTGCTCAAGACGATGTTTCCTGCCGGCACCGGCCGCGACCGTGTGATGCAGTTGCTGGGTGTGCCGATGTCCACGTCGAGCAATTCTGACGGTACGACCGTTCAGATCTTTTCGCACAACTTCACCAGCTACCAGCGCAAGATCGTGCAGATCAACATGCTGACGGTGACTTATGATCCGGAAGGCAAAGTGAAGTCGACATCGCTGACAAAAACGAATAGCACCTGGTAATACCGGCGCTTCAGTAAGCTGCTCGCTGCTCATGCCCGGGTCATCGCCCCGGGCATGAAGCTTCCTGCTTTTCGGGTCTTTCGTGTGGATCGCCGCGCAATTGGCGAACCGGTACGATGCCCATGCTTGTGTCATACCTAATTAGGGTCCAGCCCCATTACTTGCGGGTTAGGGGTTGGCCGAGGCGTGGCCCACCGCCAGGCGCCTCACGCGTCCGCGCCCATGCACGTCGAAGCGCTTGGGCTGTCGTAAATTTCGCCCATAGCCTCCTCAACTGTGATGAGGACAAATTTACACCACCACATGCTGGACTAAACATCTGGGGCCTGCCGCGCCATTGCCCCTCTTTGGACCAGCGATTGGGACCACAGAGAATTTCGGCACCTTCCCCAGGCTGGCTGGGTCAGCGATTACTATGGTTTGGCGGGTATCTGGCGGGTCGAAGCCGACGAAACAGAGAACTACACCTATGCTGCAGCCCTCCCGGACGATGCTTAAATCAAATTCAGAGCACTATGGGAACACAAGGAGGCTTCTCCGTCCATGTGGCAATTGGCGGTTTGCCGAGATCGAAATAGCCGCAGAGCCTGCCATGACGGATCATGGCATGGCTATTGTTGTGGACCATCAAATGGTCTAAATATAGGGGGTGATTGGACCGCTATATGGTCCAGATTGGAGCGGGCGATGGAAGTGTCTGTGACAGAAGCTAAGGGGCAGTTGACAGAACTGGTTCGGCGAGCCGAGGCGGGAGATGAGGTCATCTTGACACGGCACGGCCACGCTGCCGTGCGGTTGGTACCCATTAAGGCGGTGACGGACCGGAAATCCCGTCGAACGCTGCTTGAGGCCGTGCGGGCATCCGCCCGCACCAAGGTAGCAGCCGGGGCAAGCGCGGCGCGCAGCCAGGATTTCCTCTATGGCGATGATGGCCTGCCCGAATGATGGTGGTCGATACGTCGGCTCTGATGGCGATCGTGCTCAATGAGCCAAGCGCGGATGCATGCGTCGCAGCGCTGGAGGCCGATGGCGATCTCCTGATCTCCGCTGGAACGGTGGCAGAGGCGTTGATTGTCGCCGCTCGACGAAATGTCGGCGAGGAGATGGAGCGCCTCATCAAAGGGCTCGGCTTCGAGATCATCAGCGTGACGCCGGCATCAGCGCGGCGCATCGCGCATGCATACGAAAGCTGGGGCAAAGGTGTGCATCCGGCGGCGCTGAATTTCGGGGATTGCTTCGCCTATGAAGTCGCCAAGGAGCGTGGGTGCCACTTGCTCTATGTGGGGGAGGATTTCGCACGTACCGATATCGCGGGAGTTCTTTGATGATGTTTTGCCGTGAGCGAATTGTCGATTTTCGAGTATTTTGAACGCCAATCTCTGCGTTCGATCATGGGGCGAGTCGCCCAAGTAATGCCTGTATCAAAACGCGCCATTGGTGCTCCCGATAATCGGCTTTGACGACATTCTGCAACAGTATGGCGGCGATCCTGCGTCGCTGCTGAAGTTCGATGTCGATGGCCCAGAACCACTTCCCTACGCCACCCTTAGACGGCAGGTTCTTTTCGCCTTATCGACCGTAGCCAAGTGGGCCGCCATGATCCAGAAGGCCCGGTGCAGCAGTGATGTGCGACAATACCCCCAGGAGTGCCGAGTGATTTGTCAAAAATCACAGCATATTCAAATAATTATGAGGGCATCTGGCGGAGAGGGTGGGATTCGAACCCACGGAACGCTTGCACGCTCAACGGTTTTCGAGACCGCCCCGATCGACCACTCTGGCACCTCTCCGCATCTGAGACGCTCAAGGCCCGGGTGTGGCCCGGGCCGGGGTCGAAAGCGGCGCGGACCATAACCGATGCTGCTGCCCGCTGCAAGGCTTGCCCGGGGGTTAAGCTGCGGCCTCAATCGGGTTAGGATAGCGGCCTGGAATCAAGCATTTGCCGCTGGGGAGGGCGGGCCGCATGCGGGCATTGGACGATATTCTGGTACTGGATCTGAGCCGTGTGCTGGCCGGCCCCTGGGCAACGCAGAATCTGGCCGATCTCGGCGCCACGGTGATCAAGGTGGAAAAACCCGGCGAAGGCGACGATACTCGGCGCTGGGGGCCGCCCTTCCTGACCGATCCGGCCACCGGCGAACGCGCTGATGCCGCCTATTATCTGGCCGCCAATCGCGGTAAACGCTCGATCACGGTGGATATGGCGCAGCCCGAGGGCCAGGCGCTGATCCGCGATCTGGCCGCCCGTGCCGATGTGCTGGTGGAGAATTACAAACTCGGCGGCCTCAAGAAATACGGCCTGGATTATGCCAGCCTTTCGGCGCTCAATCCGCGCCTGATCTATTGCTCGATCACCGGCTTTGGCCAGACCGGGCCTTATGCGCCGCGCGCCGGCTATGATTTCCTGATCCAGGGCATGGGCGGCCTGATGAGCGTGACCGGCGAGCGCGACGACCTGCCCGGCGGCGGGCCGCAGAAGGCCGGCGTGGCTTTGGCCGATGTGATGACCGGGCTGTATTCCACCATCGCCATCCTGGGCGCGCTGCATCAGCGCAGCCGCAGCGGGCGCGGCCAGCATCTGGATATGGCCCTGCTGGATGTGCAGGTCGGCACCCTGGCCAATCAGGCGCTATTCTATCTGGTGGGCGGCGAGGCGCCGAAGCGCATCGGCAATGGCCATGCCACGGTGGTGCCGTATCAGAGTTTTCCGGCCAGCGACGGCCATGTGATCATCGCGGTGGGCAATGATGGCCAGTTCGCCAAGCTGGCGGCGGAACTGGGCCATGCCGACTGGGCGCAGGATGAACGTTTCAGCAGCAATGCGGCGCGGGTGGTGAACCGTACTGCGCTGATCCCGCTGATCCAGGCCGAAACCGCCAAGCGCAGCATGGCCGAATTGATTGCGGCGATGGAACAGCGCGGCGTGCCCTGCGGCCCGATCAACACCATCGACAAGGTGTTTGCCGATCCGCATGTGGCGGCGCGGCAATTGCGCCGCGATGTGCCGCATAGCCAGCAGGGCAGCGTGCCGAGCGTGGCCAGCCCGCTGCGGCTGTCGGATTCGCCGGTCAGTTATGATCGTGGCCCGCCCTTGCTCGGCGAGCATACCGATGAAGTGCTGGCCGAGCAGCTTGGCCTGGATGCGGCGCGGCTGGCCGAATTACGCAGTAAAGGCATCATTTAAAAAAAGCAGAATACGGGAGGATCATATGCAGCTTATCCAGGTCAAGGGCTCGCCTTATGCGGCGCGGGTGCGGCTGGCGATCTATCGCAAGGAATTGCCGGTGGAATTGATCTTTCCGCCGCGCGAGGGGCTGAAATCGCCGGAATTCCTGGCACTCAATCCGATCGGCAAGATTCCGGTGCTGCTGCTGGAGGATGGTGGCGCGCTGCCGGAATCCAATGTGATCCTGGAATACCTGGAAGAAAAATTCCCCGAGCCCAGCCTGCGCCCGGCCACGCCGGAAGCGCGCGCCCAGGCCCGGCTATTGGCGCAGATCGGCGATATCTATGTTTTCGCCGCGCTCGGCAAGCTGTTCCGCCAGGCCGATCCGGCGCGCCGCGATGCCGCCCTGGTGGCCCAGGCCGGTGCCGATCTCGGCCGCAGCCTGGGCCAGCTTGAGCATTATCTCGGCCCCGGCCCGTTCGCGGTCAGTGCGGCCTATAGCCTGGCCGATTGTTCGCTGGCGCCGGTGCTGATGCTGGCCGATATCATGGCGCGGCATCTCGGCCTGCCCGATCCGCTCACGACGCCGCAGGCCGGTCCACGCCTGGCGGCCTATTGGTCGGCGCTGCGCGCCGATGCGGTGACGGCGCGGGTGAGCGAGGAAGTGAATGCCGGCATGGCGAAAATGCTGGCAAAATGACGGGCCTTGCCAGCATCGGCGACATCGCCGACACTGGCAGTCCGCTAGGATTGGTGGAGGCGCGGATGGGCATGGGTGGCTACCGGCTGGTGACGCGCAGCGATTTTGACGGCCTGGCCAGTGCCGTGCTGCTCCGGGAACTGGGCCTGGTGGATGAAATCCGCTTCGCCCATCCCAAGGACATGCAGGATGGCCTGATCGCCATCGGTCCGCGCGATATCATCACCAATCTGCCCTATATGCCGGAATGCCATCTCTGCTTCGATCATCATCTGAGCGAAGCGTTCCGCGTCGGCCATGCGCCGGCCAACCATGTCATCCGCCCGGGTGCCGCTTCGGCGGCCCGCGTGGTGTGGGAGCATTTCGGCGGTGCCGAGCGGTTTCCGCGCCATTTCGATGCCATGATGGCGGCGGTCGACAAGGCCGATTCCGCCGCCTTCTCGGTGGAAGAGGTGTTGCAGCCACAGGGCTGGGCTTTGCTCGGTTTCCTGATGGATGCGCGCACCGGGCTGGGCCGTTTCCGGCAATTCCGCATCTCGAATTACCAGCTCATGCTCGATCTGGTGGATCATTGCCGCCAGGCGCATGATATCGAGGATATTCTGCGCCAGCCCGATGTGGCCGAGCGCGCCGCGCTGTATTTCGAACATGAGCCGCATTTCCGCGCGCAATTGCTGCGTTGCGGCCAGCCGCAGGGCAATGTGCTGGTGCTCGATCTGCGCGGCGAGGACACGATCTGGGCCGGCAACCGCTTCATGGTCTATGCGCTGCATCTGCGCTGCTCGGTCTCGGTGCATGTGCTGTGGGGCGTCAACAAGCGCAATACCGTGCTGGCGGTGGGCAAAACCATCTTTGGCCGGGCGCCCGGCCTCGAAATCGGCCCATTGTTGTTGCATTACGGCGGTGGCGGCCATGCCGGCGCTGGCACCTGCCAGATCGAGAATGCCGAGGCCGACCGCGTCCTGCGCGAAATCGTCACGTCTCTACGCGAGGATTTGTAACCGTTTCAACAGCCTGAAGAAGAAGGAGGAAGCGTCATGAATGTCGCATTGATCCTGAAGGAAAAGGGCGGAGATCTGGTTTCAGTCAAACCGGCGGATAGCATCGCCACCGCCTGTCGCCTGCTTGCCAGCCACGGCATCGGCGCCGTGCTGGCGCTCAACGAAACCGGCGGCATTGCCGGCATTCTGTCGGAACGCGATGTGGTGCGCGGCCTGGCCCAGCATGGTGTCGGCTTGCTCGATCGTTCCGTGGATAGTCTGATGACGCGCCATGTCATGGTCTGCACGCCGGCCGATTCGATCCAGGATGTGATGCATGTGATGACCAAGCGCCGCATCCGCCATCTGCCGGTGCTGGAAGATGGCCAGCTGGTCGGCATGATTTCCATCGGCGATGTGGTGAAGCGGCGTATTGCGGATACGGAGCTGGAGGCCGAGGCTTTGCGGCAATATATCGCCACCGGTTGAGCTTGGGCGGGGTTGAGCCTGGCCGGCGGAAAATCAAAAGCGGCAGTCTGACGACCGCCGCTTTTCCAGTCGGGGTGGCAGGGCCACCCCATATCAGTGCCGGGCTCAGCCCAGATTCTTCTCGGCGAAATCCCAGTTCAGCAACTGGTCGATCACCGCATTGGCATAATCCGGACGGCGGTTCTGCCAATCCAGGTAGTAGGCATGCTCCCACACGTCGATGGTCAGCAGCGGCTTCACGCCGGCCACGGTCAGCGGGGTTTCGGCATTCGGGGTCTTGCGGATGGTCAGCTTGCCGTTTTCCAGGCACAGCCAGGCCCAGCCCGAGCCGAACTGGCCCACGGCGGCGGCGGCGAAATCGGCCTTGAACTTGGCATAATCGCCGAAGCTGTCCTTGATCAGGTCGGCGATGCGGCCGCTGGGCTGGCCGCCGGCCTTCGGCGCCAGCGAATCCCAGTAGAAATCATGGTTCCAGACCTGGGCGGCGTTGTTGAACACGGCCACCTTGTCGGCCTTGCCGGCGCTTTCCAGGATGATCTGCTCCAGGCTCTTGCCCTGCAGCGCGGCATCTTCGCTGGTAAACTTGTTCAGGTTGTTGAGGTAAGTGGTGTGATGCTTGCCATAGTGGAAGCCGATGGTGCCGGGCGTGACCACCGGGCTCAGCGCGTCATCGGCATAGGGGAGGGGCTTCATGCTGAAAGGGGCTGTCATGACGAATTCCTTCTGGTTCTGGCGCTGGGGCCTGATAGCCCGCGGGGGCGGGAATCAAGTAGCGCGGCGCGGCGTCCGGGAAAACCGTTCCGCCGCCAAAAAATGCCCGGAATGAAGCTGAAAAACAATTGCTTGCAGGACGTGTGGGCCGGACCCTAGCTGCTGCTCGGCCGGTAGGGCGGCACATGGTCCATACGGATGCCGGTGGCGGTACCCGGCACATCCACCGCGCCGCAGATCGCGTCGCCCCACATCACGCCGAAACCCGCCGCCGTGGCATTGTGCAGCATCTCCACGCTATGCACATGGGCCAGGATCGATTCATGCCGGCCCATGGTGGCGCGGCGGGCAAACTGGGCCAGATCGCGCCGCATCTTGGCCGGTTCGATGCCGGGCGGCACTTCGGTGCTGAAACCATAGCAGCCGACCCCGGCATAGAGGTCGATCAGGCGTGGCTCCAGCGGCAGATGCAGCACATGCAGCGCAGCCAACGGGCGCAGATAGGCCAGCACTTCGGCCACCCGGCTGGCTGGCGTGCCGGATGGAATGCCATGCAGCGCAAAGGCCAGGAAGCGGCGTAATCCCTCCGGCAAATCCTTGAGCCGGGCGAAATACATTTCGCGCAGCCGGCTGACATTCAGGGTTTCGTAATTGACCGCGATCACCACCTTGGCGCGGTCGCCATTCTGCAGCATGCGGTGCAGGCCCATCATGCCGGCACCCAGCATGAAGCGGTCGAGCGCGAAGGACAGTTCCTGCGGCCGATCCAGCAAGGGATCGTCGTCCGGCCGCGCCAGGCGGCCGGTGCGCTGGTTGATCGCCACGGTGAGATAGGAGCCGAAGGCGCGGCGGCGCAGCCCGAAAAGCGGATGAAACCGCGTGCTGCATTGCTGCAGATAAGCCTCATGGCTGGTGCGGTTGAACATCCGGCCAAGATCGGAGGTCAGGTCGATGCCGGGCTGCTCTTCCTGCTCTTCTGTTCGCCCTGTCGCCCGCTGGCGCTCTTCCTCGGCCGCCTCATCCTCCGCCTGCTGGCGCACATGGGCCAGCAATTCCTCCAGGGAATTGATCTTCTCCAGCACCAGATCGCGGTCGATCTCGGTCACGCGTGACACCACGGCCAAGCCGGATTCTGCCGCCGCCTCGCCCAGAATCAGGGTCTGGATTTCCTTGGCCACCACGCTGGCCTTGAACTCGGCCTCATTGCGCTGCAACCGGGTGAACAGGACCAGGTAACTTTCCTCGTCGACGCGGTAATAGGCGTCGGTCACATCCAGGCGGCGTTGCAGCACCGATTCCACCAGGCGATGGATACCGGCGGAAAGCCGTGGCCAGTTATCGCCCAGCCGCTCGCGGATGCCGCCCAGGCCGATCAGTTGCAGGCTGCCTGCGGCGATGCGGTCACGGTCAATCGTCAGCGGACGGCGTATGCCGGACTCACCTTCACCCAGCGCCCGCAGCGAACGCTGTGGACGGGCGGGTTCAGGCTGGTTTTCCTCACCCACGAGGAAATTGCCGAGCCAACGCAGAGCAGTTTTGACGCCGCTGTCTTTCGCCATTTTCCGATTCCAGAGCGGGTAGTTTAATGGCCGATGCAATTACAATCCAGAGATTGTGGATGAATCCTTTTGTTGGCGTGCGTTTTAAACTATCGGTTGATGGTGCCTGTCTGGCGTGTCAAATCCTGCCATGCCTTAGCGTATGGCGTGTTGGGGAAAGATATTTTGATAAACTCAACCCCCGGTGGGACGCAGGATGTGGTCCGACCGTAGGCCCCTGACGAGGCCTGGGGTATCCAGAATTGGCGCAATGGCATCGCCAAGCAGGTAGGTGAACCCGGCGGCGACGCCCGCGCTCACGTCATCCTGGCTGCCGGCTTCGGCCAGAATGCTTTCCAGGTGGTGCAACTGGGCCCGCTTGGTGAAGTTGCCGAGTTGCTGGAAACGTTTCGCCAGATCGGTTTCATGATGCGGCATGGCAGTGACCACGCCATGGCAGCCGCTGCCGGCATAGCTGTCGATCAGATGAAAGTCCGGCCCGATATGCAGCAGCCGGGTGCCGCCGAATGGCTGCAGATAGGCCATGATCTCAGCCACCCGGCTGGCCGGTGTGCCGGGCGGAATATCGCGCAGGCTGAAGCCGAGATATTTCGCCACGCCGCTAGGCACTTCGCGCAGGCGGGCAAAATAGGCTTCGCGCTGGCGGCTCTGTGCCAGGCTGCTGAAAGCCGCATTCAGGATCACCAGGCCACGCTCACCATTGCCCAGCATACGATGCAGGCCCAGCAGGCCGCTGGTCAGCACATAGCGGTCGATCTGGAACGGCAATTCCTCCGGGGTTTCCAGCAGCGGATCATGCACCAGATGCGCCGGCCGGCCGCTCGGGCCGTGCATGGCCACGGCGAAGAACACCGAGAAGGAACGGCGCTTGAGGCTGAAACAGGGCTGGAAGCCGGCGCGGCATTCCTTCAGGAACATTGCCACCGTCTTGCGCTGGAACAGGCCGCTCAGCGACTGGTCCAGGTCGGCCAGGTCCGGGCCGGCCCCGGTCACTGCCGGCGCCGTGGCGTTGGCGCCGCCATCTGCCGGCTCGCTATCGGCGGTTTCCGGCGCTTCGCCGAACAGCAGCACCTCTCCAGGTGCCACGGGTACTGCCGGCGGCGCGGCCAGTTCGGCGGCCGATGCGGCCCGCACATAGCGCACCAGATCAGGCAGGCTCTGGATTTTCTCCAGGATCATGCCGCGATCCACCTCCGCCACGGCGGAGAGCACCGAGATACGGTTGCCGTCCGGCAATTCGCCCAGGGCCAGTCTCTCCACCTCGTCGGCGATCACCTTGGCCTTGAAGCCGGCGGCGGGCCGGTCGAGCCGGGTGAACAACACCAGATAGGTTTCTTCATCCACCTTGTAGAAGGCATCGGTCACATCCAGCCGGCGGCGCAGCACATTGTCGACGATGCGATAGACCTTTTCCGCATTCTCCGCCCAGGCCGGACCCAGGCTCTGGCGCAAGCCGGTCAGGCCCAGCAACTGCATGGTGCCGGCCGGCAGGCGGCCGGGCAATGCCGGGGCATGATGGGTGGGATTCTGGAAATGCCCTGCGGCGTCATGCCTGGTTTTGTCGTGCGGCTGGCCTTCAAGCCGGCCCTGGGGGTGGCCCAGCTGGGCGCCGTGCCGGGCAATATCCGGCGGTGCCGATCGGCCATCTGGCGGCGCCGCGGCGCCGGCCCGGATTGGCTCATCTTCGCCGAAGAAAATGTCGCCCAGGCGGTCGAGCAGCGATTTCTGTGGCGGCGTGGCCATCTCGTCCCGAACCATTGGATACGGGAAAAGCATACACCGGAAGGTCGCCATGCCTAGCGACCTTCCGGTGTATTAGCGAAATTTTCGGCTCAGCCGGGCGCCCGGCCCGGCTGTCTGGCGCAGAAATCAGAGGATGGTGGGGTTCGGCGCGTCGCCGTAAACCGCCTTCGGATCGAAGGCCTTTTCCGTTTCCTCGAAAGTGAGAGCGACCGGCTTTTCGCCATTCCCCGTCGGCACTGAACGGTAGAAGCAGGAGCGGTAGCCGACATGGCAACTCGCATCGCCCGGGATGCGCACGCGCAGCCACACGGCATCCTGATCGTCGTCGATGCGCAGTTCCACCACCTTCTGCACCAGGCCGGAGGTGGCGCCCTTGTGCCACAGAACCTTGCGGCTGCGGCTGTAGTAATGCGCCTCGCCGGTGGCGATGGTGCGCTTCAGCGCTTCCTCGTTCATGTAGCCCAGCATCAGCACTTCGCCGCTATCGGCGGCGGTGGTGACGCAGGGCAGCAAACCCTCGGCATCGAATTTCGGTGCCAGCTCGTTGCCTTCTTCGACCTGCTCGATGCTGATGCGCTTGGCAAACATGGGCGATACTCCTGGCGGCCCGGGGGCCTGTTGTCCTTGGCGATTGGGCCGTTATATATCGTTGCGCATCGGGGTGTTCAACCCACCCCCTGAGGAGCCTCCCATGCTGAACGCCCTCTATAACGAAAAAATTCTTGGTTTTGCGGCACATATTGGCCAGACCGAGCGTCTCGCCGCGCCCGATGCCACGGTGACCCAGCATAGTCCGCTCTGCGGCAGCCGCATCACCGTGGATATCAAGATGGCGGGCGACCGGGTGGTCGGCTATGGCCAGCTGGTCAAGGCCTGCGCGCTCGGCCAGGCCGCAGCCTCGATCTTCGGCCGCCATGTGGTGGGCCAGGATGCCGCCAGCCTGCGCACCCTGCTGGCCCGCATGCGCGCCATGCTGAAGGAAGGCGGCCCGGCCCCGGATGGCGAATTTGCCGATCTGGAAGTGCTGAGCCCGGTGCGCGATCACAAGGCACGCCACAATGCCGTGCTGCTGCCCTTCGAGGCCACGGTGAAGGCCATCGACCAGATCGAGGCCGCGCAGCGCAGCGCCTGAGCGCGGCCTATTCCGCCCGGCGTTTCAGCCGGTGCAGGCAGATCACGCTCAGGATCAGTTCGCCATGCTGGTTGAAAGTGTCGTGCCGCATCGTCACCACGCCGCGATCCGGGCGGGATTGCGAGGCTTTCACCGCCAGCACCTCGGCCTCGGCGCGGATCGTGTCGCCGGGCCGCAGCGGGCGCAGCCAGCGGGTTTCCTCCATGCCAGGCGAGCCGAGATTGGCGCGGGCAAACACACCGAGGCGGAAGAACAGTGAAAAGCTGAGCGACAGGGTATGGAAGCCGGAGGCGATCAGGCCGCCGAATTCGGTGTCGCGCGCCGCTTTTGCGTCGATATGAAACGGCTGCGGATCGTAGAGCCGGGCGAAATCCAGGATCATCGTTTCCGACACCGTCATGCCCGGGGTGCTGAAATGCTGGCCCGGCAGCAGATCGTCGAAATACCAGTCGCGCATCATGGTCCGCATTTCCCTCAAGTCTGCTGGCCGCGCTGCATGCCGATCCGGGTCAGCACCAGGCCGCCCAGCACGATGGCGGTGCCGATGCCCTGCAGCAGCGAAAAATCCTCGCCCAGCACCAGCACGGCGCTGATCAGCGCAAAAACCGGAATGAGATAGGAATAGCTGGCGGCGCGCGCCGCACCCAGCCGCGCCACGCCCTCATACCACCATAGATATCCGAGTGCGCCGGCCAGAATGGCCGTGTAGCCGAAGCCGGCCCAGACGCCCACGGAAAGACTGGCCGGATGTACGCGGTCGATATCCAGCAGGCTGAACGGCAGCAGCAGCAGGGCGCCGAACAGCATCGACCAGGCGGTGACGCGCAACGGCCCCATACTGGCCAGATAAGGCGGCGCCAGCATGGAATAGCTGGCCCAGCACAAGGCCGTGGCGATGAACATCAGGTCGCCGACAATATCGCCACCCGCGATATTCAGTGTCGTGAGGCTGTTATTGATGATCAGGAACACGCCGGCGAAGGACAGGATCACGCCGCCCCAGGCCAGTGGCGCCGGGCCGGGTTCGCGCCGGATCAGGGCGCGGATGGCGGTGAACAGCATGATGAAAATCGGCGAGATGCCAACCAGGATGGCGCCCTTGGAGGCCGAGGTCATGGTCAGCCCGTTGGTCCAGAAAAGCTGCATCATGGTGATGCCGAGCAGGCCGAGCAAAGCCAGTGCCGGCACGTCGCGGCGGCGCGGCGGCGCCAGGCCCTGGCGCCAGGCCAGCAAGGCCATCAGCGCCAGTGCGGCGGTGAAATAGCGGATGCCGGCATAGCTGAAGGGCGGCAGGCTGCCCAGCACGTATTTCGCGGTGGGGAAGGTGTTGCCCCAGATCGCCACCGTGACCAGCAGATAGAGATCGCCGGCATTGATGAATTTCTTCTGGCTCATGCCGTGGTCTCCAGATCGCGCTCCACGCGGCGGAGCAGAAGCGCCAGGCCGAAGCCGAGCAACGCGCAAAGCGGCAGCAGCCAGCGGCCCTGTTGCCAGCCGCCCAGGGCGGCCACGGCAGCAGCCAGCAAAGGCGGGCCGAGGAACGAGCCGATATTGGAAAGCTGCACCACCAGGCCGTTCAGCGTGGCGATTTCACCGCTATCGCGGGCATGCAATGGCACGCCGGCCAGCACGGTGGCGGGCAGGCTGCCGCCAAAGCCGGAAAACAGCATGCCCAGCAGCACCACCAGCCAGGGGCTGGTCAGCGATCCCAGCCCGAAGATGAACACACCGCAGGCACACATGCCGAGCGGCACCCCGCCCAGGATGGCGCCGCGCGGCACGCCGCGTTGCAGCAGGAAGGCTGCCGAGAGGCTGCCGCAGGCATTGGCGATCACCACCAGCGCACCGGCCAGGCCGATGGCGCCGGTGCCGAGCCGACCACCTTCGGCCAGGTAGCTCGGCAGCCAGGTGATCACCGCAAACCATTGTGTGGTGTAACAGGCAAAACAGCCCGACATCAGCCAGGGTCCGGGCCGGCGCAACGCTGCCCAGGCCGGCCCCGGTTGCGGGGCGGCGGCGGTTGCCGCTGGGTCGGCGCGGCGCCATTGCAGCACGGCTAGGGCCAGCAGCAGAACCGCCATCACCAGCCAGACCGGGCGCCAGCCGCCGGCCAGCGCCGCTAGCGGCGGCGCCAGCAGCATGCCCAGGGCCACCCCGGTGGGCATATAGGCACCCCAGATACCGAGCCAGAAGCGGCGTTGCCCAGGGCCGGCACCCTGGGTGATCGCCACCGGCGCGGCCACCACGGTCAGCACAAAGCCAAGGCCCTCCAGCAGCCGGCCAAGCAGCAGGCCGCCGGCGCCGCTTTCCGCGCCCAGCGTGATGATCACACCCAGCAGGTTGCCGAGGCCGAGCAGGGCAAGGCCAAGCGCGATGGCGCGCCCGCTGCCGATGCGGTTGCTGGCCAGGCCGGCCAGCACACCGCCCAGGGCGGCCAGAATGGAGAATGACGAGGCGATCAGGCCGGCCAGCACCAGACCGAGGCCGAATTCATCGCGCAGGCCGGGCAGCAGCGGCGGCAGCTTGCCCACCTGCATGCTGGTGCAGATGCCGGCGGCCAGGGCAAGCAGCACGGCGCCGCGATCGGGCAACGGTTCGCCACGCGGCGCCTGCTGCCCGGAAACTGCATGCCGCGCCTGCGTTTTTTGCAATCCTTGCCCTCAAAACAAAGACGGCAGGGGAAGCCCCTGCCGTCGCTATGCTGTGGTCTCTAATAGCCCAGTTTCAGCGCCGCGTCACTCGCCGCTGAAACCGGCCAGACCGATGTTACTTCACCGGCATCATGCGGTCTGCCTTGGGCGGCAGATAGGCATCGGTGAACAGATCCTCGGCTTTCGGCGCACGCTCCAGGCCGAAGGCGGTCGCCACGGCTTCCGCCGAACGGGTCAGGCGGGCCGGATCGACGCCGCCGAAGCCATTGGCCTTCACCCAGGGGGTGAGCACATTCTTGTCCAGCGACAGGTTCAGGCGTTCCAGTTCCAAGGCCTCGTCGGTCAGGCCGTCGCGGGTCTTGGCGGCGGCGGCACCGAGCTTCGGATTGGCGGCGATTTCCTGCCAGGCCTTGATGGTGGCCTTGACGAAGCCCTTGATGGCATTCGGATTGGCCTGCATGAAGCTGGGCGAGGCGATCACCGCATTGCCATAAAAGTCCATGCCGAAATCGGCATAGAAAAACACCTGCACGTCATCCGGGTTGACGCCGATCTTCTTCAGGTCGAGCAGCGACGAGAAGAAATGGCCGGTGATGAAATCGACGCTGCCATTCTTCAGGCTCGGCTCGCGCAACGGCGGCGCCAGGTTGATATTCTGCACCTTGGCCTTGTCGATGCCGGTCTTGGCGGCGAAAGCCGGGAACAGCTTGAAGGAGGCGTCGAAGACCGGTGCGCCCAGCTTCTTGCCTTCCATGTCCTTCGGCGTTTTGATGCCCGAGGATTTCAGCGCATAGGCACCGAACGGCGGGGCGTCGTAGCCCATCATCACCGCCTTGACCTGCTGATTCGGGTTTTTCACATTGTATTCGATCAGCGCGTTGATATCGGCGAAGCCCATTTCATAGGCGCCGGTGGCGACGCGCTGCAGCGCGCCGGCCGAACCCTGGCCGGCATCCAGGGTCACATCCAGGCCCTCGGCCTTGTAATAGCCCTTCTGCTCGGCATAGAGGAAAGCCGAGGTCGGACCCTGGAAGGCCCAGTCGAGGGTGAACTTGAACTTGGTCTGAGCTTCCGCCTGGCCGATGGCCGCGAAGGCCAGGCCGGCGCCGAAAACGGCTGCCGAAAGCTTGAGCATGGTGGTCATTGCGCGAGGTCTCCCCGTGGATAAAGCCGCCATCCCGGACGATTCCCCCGGCGGCGTCTGGGCCGCAGTTTATGCTGCGGCTATGAGACACGCCAAGGCCGAATCGTGGTCAGGCTTTGGCCCAGGTATGCAAGGATGGGACCAGCGTGATGCTGCCAGTGCCGGGCTGGGGAATCGGCGGTTTTTCGGGCGCGGCTCCGGCGGGCATTCCGGATGCGCCGTTTTATTCGGCGGACCGCCTTGTTTGTGTGCAGATAACCGGGCGGCATGGCGACAATTGGGACATTGTTGCGGTTGCACAGGGGGCAGACGCGGCGTAATGTCCGCCCGCAAAAACCTCTGTAAACCGCACAGGTTTGTTGACCGCACCGGTTATTGACCGAAATTGGGGAGTTGCTTCCATGCCGTTTCTGTCCGACGCGCTCGGCCGGATCAAGCCGTCCGCCACCATCGCCGCCACCCAGAAGGCGCGCGCGCTCAAGGCCGCCGGCCGTGATGTGATCGGCCTCGGCGCCGGTGAGCCCGATTTCGACACTCCCGAGAATATCCGCGACGCCGCCAAGGCCGCCATCGACCGTGGCGAAACCCGCTATACCGACGTGGACGGCACGGCGGCGCTGAAGGCTGCCATCGTCGCCAAGTTCAAGCGCGAGAATGGCCTGGATTACAAGCCGGAACAGATCAGCGTCGGCACCGGCGGCAAGCAGGTGCTGTTCAACGCCCTGCTGGCCACCATCAATCCGGGCGATGAAGTGCTGATCCCGGCGCCCTACTGGGTCAGCTATCCGGATATCGTGAGTTTTGCCGGCGGCACGCCGATCGGCATTCCCACCAAGGCGGAAAACGGCTTCAAGCTGCAGGCTGCCGAACTGGAAGCGGCGATCACGCCGCAGACCAAGTGGCTGATCCTGAACTCGCCCTCCAATCCGTCCGGCGCCGCCTATTCGCGCGACGAGTTGAAGGCGCTGACCGATGTGCTGCTGCGTCATCCGCAGGTCTGGGTGCTCACCGACGATATGTATGAGCATCTGGTCTATGACAATTTTGTCTTCACTACGCCGGCCCAGGTCGAACCGCAGCTTTATGACCGCACGCTGACCATGAATGGCGTGTCGAAGGCCTATTGCATGACCGGCTGGCGCATCGGCTATGCCGCCGGCCCGGTGCAGCTCATCAAGGCGATGGGCGGCCTGCAATCGCAATCGACCTCGAATCCGTCGTCGATCAGCCAGGCGGCCGCGGTCGAGGCGCTGAACGGCCCGCAGGATTTCATTGCCCGCAACAATGCCGTGTTCAAGGAACGCCGCGATCTGGTGGTGAGCATGCTGAATCAGGCCAAGGGCATCCAATGCCCGAAGCCGGAAGGCGCCTTCTATGTCTATCCGAGCTGCGCCGGCACCATCGGCAAGACCAGCCCGGCCGGCGTGAAGATCAATAACGACGAGGATTTCTGCAACGCCTTGCTGGAAGAGGCCGGCGTGGCGGTGGTGTTCGGCGCGGCCTTCGGCCTCAGCCCGCATTTCCGCATCTCCTATGCCACCAGCACCGAGACGCTGCGGGAAGCCTGCACCCGCATCCAGAAATTCTGCGCCAGCCTGACCTGAGCGGCAGTGCAGCCATGACCATGCCGAGGGTTGCCCCAGCGGAAAATGCCGGTGCAACCCTCGGCTTTTTCGTGACCGCCATCACGCCATCGCGGCGATGCGCGGTTTTTCCCCAAATCTTCGCTTTGTCGCATTCCGTCGCAATGATAAACGGGCCGCACAGGGACGCGCGTGACGCAACAGGACCGCTCCGATGCCGACGACAGTAAAAAAACGTTCGGTGGTCGTAGGCGGACACCGTACCAGCATTTCGCTCGAACGTGCGTTCTGGAAGGCGCTGCGCCAGCTCGCTGCCATTGAAGGCAAGACCATCAATCAGATGGTCAGCGAGATCGATGCAGCGCGCAGCGGCAACTTGTCGAGCGCGATCCGGGTGCATGTCCTGGCCCGCGCGCGCCAGGGTGATTTGCCGCCGGATCAGCCTGACGCCGCCGAGGATATCGACGGCTTCGACGGCGACGGGGAATAGCGGCGCTGCCGGTTTCGGCGCCGCGCCAGACGCGGAGACGAAACGATGCGCGCGCTATCTGCCCTTACCCTGGCGGCCTTGCTGGGTCCGCTGTCGCTGCTGCTGGCAGCCTGTGAACAGCCGGCACCGCCGCCTGAACCGATCCGACCGGTGCGCGTCGCCACGGTGACGCCACAGGCCTTCGAGGGCCGCTCCACCTATACCGGCGAGGTGCGCGCGCGTTATGAGACCAACGTGTCTTTCCGCATCGGCGGCAAGATCGTGGCGCGCTATGTCGAGATCGGCTCGGAGGTGAAGAAGGGTACGCTGCTGGCGCGCCTCGATTCCGAGGATACCCGGCTGGCGATCGAGAATGCCCGCGCCCAGGTCAATGCCGCTCAGGCCGATCAGGTGCAGACCCAGGCCGATCTGGCGCGCTATCGCAAACTCTACGATACCAAGGTGATCAGCCAGGCCGAGATGGACCGGCGCAATGCGGTGGCCGATGCTTCTGCCGCGCGGCTGGAAAGCGCCCGTTCGCAACTGCGCGTGACGCAGAACCAGATGGGCTATACCGAGCTGACCGCCGATGCCGATGGTGTCATCACCTCGATTGCGGTGGAGGCCGGCCAGGTGGTTTCCGCCGGCCAGACCGTGCTGCGCCTGGCGCGGCCGGAAGAAAAGGAAGTGGTATTCAATGTCGCCGAGAACCGGCTCGACGAACTGCGCCGTGCTTCCGCCATCCGCATCAGCCTGTGGGCGCAGACCGACCAGAGCTTTCCCGGCGTGGTGCGCGAGATCGCGCCCGGCGCCGATCCGGTGACGCGCACCTACGCGGTCAAGGTCAGTGTGCAGAATGCGCCGCCGACGATGCGGCTCGGCATGACCACCTCGGTCACCATCCTGCAGCGTGGCGAGGAAGGCATGGTGGCATTGCCGCTTTCGGCGCTCTATCAGGAACAGGACAAGCCGGCGGTATGGGTGTTTGACCCCGACAGCGAAACCGTATCGCTGCGCCGCGTGCAGGTCTCCGCCTATGTGGAACGCTATGTGCTGATCAATGATGGCCTCAAGCGTGGCGAGAAGGTGGTGACCGCCGGCGTACATAAGCTGATCCCGAACCAGAAGGTGCGCTTGCTGCCCGAAGCCGGCCAGGAGGCGCGCTCGTGACCGACGCGGAACTCCAGCGCGCCAATCTTTCCGCCTGGGCGCTCAAGCATCCCTCGCTGATCGGTTTCCTGATCGTGATGCTGCTGCTCTCCGGCGCCATGTCGTATTTCAGCCTGGGCCGCGCCGAAGACCCGGATTTCACCTTCAAGCTGATGATCGTGCGCACCAACTGGCCCGGCGCCACGGCGCGCGAGATGGAGCAGCAGGTCACCGACAAGATCGAGAAGAAGCTGCAGGAAACGCCCTGGCTCAGCCATGTCATGAGCTATTCCAAGGCCGGCGAATCGACCGTCTATGTGGTGTTGCGCGATGATACGCCGCCCAAGCAGGTGGAAGGCGTGTGGTATCAGGTGCGCAAGAAGGTCAATGATATCCGGCATACCCTGCCGCAGGGCACGCAGGGGCCGTTCTTCAACGATGAATTCGGCGACACTTTCGGCACCATCTATGCCTTCACCGCCGATGGCTTCACGCATCGTGAATTGAAGGATTATGTCGAATATGTGCGCGAGGAGTTGCTGCGCATCAAGGATGTCGGCAAGGCCGATCTGCTCGGTGTGCAGCCGGAGCGCATCTATATCGAATTTTCCAACCGCAAGCTGGCCAGTCTCGGCGTGTCGCCGCAGCAGGTCATCAATGTGGTGCAGCAGCAGAATACGCAATCGGCGTCCGGCATCGTGCAGACCGCATCCGACCGTGTCTTCACCCGGGTCTCGGGTGATTTTCAGGATGTGCGCGCGCTGACCGAATTGTCGATCCAGGCCAATGGCCGGCTGCTGCGGCTCGGTGATATCGCCGAGATCAAGCGCGACTATGTCGATCCGCCAGCCCAGCAATTCCGCTACAATGGCGAACCGGCCATCGGCCTCGCCATCTCGATGGCCAAGGGCGGCAACATGATCCAGCTCGGCGAAAGGCTGAAGCCGGCGCTGGCGCAGATCAAGGCCGAGATGCCGATCGGTATCGATGTCTATCAGGTCGCCGACCAGCCCGAAGTGGTGCAGCGCAGTATCGACGAATTCATGAAGGTGCTGCTGGAAGCCGTGGTCATCGTGCTCGGCGTCAGTTTTCTCAGTCTTGGCCTGCGCTCCGGCTTTGTGGTGGCTCTGTGCATTCCGCTGGTGCTGGCGATCACCTTCGTGTGCATGCAGATTTTCGGCATCGATTTCCAGCGCATTTCGCTCGGCGCGCTGATCATCGCGCTCGGCCTCTTGGTGGATGATGCGATCATCGCGGTGGAGATGATGCAGGTGAAGATGGAGCAGGGCTGGGACCGCTTCAAGGCGGCCTGCTTTGCCTATAAGTCGACCGCCTTTCCGATGCTGACCGGCACCCTGATCACGGCGGCCGGCTTCGTGCCGGTGGGTTTCGCCAAATCCTCGGCCGGCGAATACACCTTCTCGATCTTCGCCGTGGTCGGCATTGCGCTGGTGGTGTCGTGGATCGTGGCGGTGATCTTCACGCCCTTCATCGGCTTCAAGCTGCTGCCAGAACCCAAACCCGGCCATGTGCATGACGATGTGCATAATCGCGGCGTCTATCTTTATATCCGCCCGGTGGTGGCCTGGTGCGTGCGCTTCAAATGGCTGGTGATCCTGATCACGCTGGGCTTTTTCGGCCTCTCGGTCTTCGGCTTCAAATTTGTGCAGCAGCAATTCTTCCCCAGTTCCAACCGGCCGGAACTGATGGTGGATTTGCGCCTGCCGCAGGGTGCCAGCATTGCCGCCACCCAGGTGGAGGCGGAAAAGCTGGAAGCCATGCTGAAGGGCGATCCGGATATCGTGAATTTCACCAGCTATGTCGGCAGCGGTGCGCCGCGTTTCTATCTGCCGCTGGATATCCAGTTGCCGAATGACAATTTCGCCCAGATCGTCGTGCTGACCAAAGGCGATGCCGAGCGCGAAAGGCTGCGCACCAAATTGATGCAGGCCTTCCAGGAGGATTTCACTCTGCTGCGTGGCCGCGTCAACCGGCTGGAAAATGGCCCCCCGGTTGGTTTCCCGGTGCAGTTCCGCGTCAGCGGCCCAGATCCGATGGAAGTGCGCCGTATCGCCTTCCAGGTTGCCGATGTGATGCGGGCCAACCAGAATACCCGTGATGTCAATCTGGACTGGAATGAACTCAGCAAGACCGTGCGGCTGAATGTGGACCAGGCCAAGGCGCGCCTGCTCGGCATCTCGTCGCAGGATCTGGCGGCGGCGCTGAATGCCGCGCTCAGCGGCGTCACCATCACGCAATACCGCGAAGGCAAGGAATTGATTGACGTGGTGGCGCGCGCCGAGGCAGCGGAACGGCTCAGCCTGTCCGGCATCAAGGATTTGAATGTCGGTGGCAGTGAAAGCACTCGCGCCGTGCCACTCAGCCAGGTCGCCGAGGTCAGCTATGCGCTGGAGGAAGGCATCATCTGGCGCCGTGATCGCCAGCCGGTGATCACCGTGCGCGCCGATGTGGTCGACAGCATCCAGGCGCCGGTAGTGTCGATGCAGATCGAGCCGTTGCTGCATGACCTGCGCAAGCAGCTCCGCCCCGGCTATCGCATCGTGATGGGTGGCGCCATTGAGGAAAGCGCCAAGGGCAATGCCTCGCTGGCGGCCGTGATGCCGGTGATGGTGCTGATCATGGTGACATTGCTGATGGTGCAGTTGCAGAGCGTGTCGCGCATGCTGCTTGTGCTGCTGACCGCGCCGCTCGGCCTGATCGGCATCACCGCCGCCCTGCTGCTGTTCAATGTGCCGTTCGGCTTCGTCGCGTTGCTCGGTGCCATCGCGCTGGCCGGCATGATCATGCGCAATTCGGTGATCCTGGTGGATCAGATCGAGCAGGATATCCGCGCCGGACATGCCGCCTTCGATGCCATCGTGGATGCCACGATGCGGCGTTTCCGCCCGATCATGCTCACCGCGCTGGCGGCGATCCTGGCGATGATCCCGTTATCGCGCTCGAATTTCTGGGGCCCGATGGCGGTGGCGATCATGGGCGGCCTGGCAGTGGCCACCTTGCTGACGGTGCTGTTCCTGCCGGCGCTCTATGCCGCCTGGTTCCGCGTCAAGCCACAGGCAGCGCATAAGGAAGCGGCGGCCTGATAAGGGCCGCCGCTAAATTTCACTTTTGATCGTTGAGATGGCAGGCGCTGAGCCGGCCCGGCGCCACCTCGCGCAATAGCGGCTTCTCCGTCTTGCAGCGTGCCATGGCATGCGGGCAGCGCGGATGGAAATGGCAGCCGCTTGGTGGATCGAGCGGTGAGGGGATTTCGCCGCTGATCGGCATGTAGTCGCGCCGCTTGGCTTCCAGCTTCGGCGCTTCGGCCAGCAAAGCCTGGGTATAGGGATGGTTGGCGCCGCGGAACAATTCCTCGGTCGGCGCGCTTTCCACCACGCGGCCCAGATACATGATCACCACGCGGTCGGAGAGATGCTCCACCACGGCCAGGTTATGGCTGATGAACAGGTAGGTCAGGTTGAGCTGCTCGCGCAGATCCATGAACAGGTTCAGCACCTGGGCCTGGATCGACACGTCGAGTGCCGCCACCGCTTCGTCGCAGACGATGAAGCGCGGCTTCACCGCCAGAGCACGGGCAATGCCGATGCGCTGGCGCTGGCCGCCGGAGAATTGATGCGGGAAACGCTTGCGGTAGCGCGGATCGAGGCCGACCTGCAACAGCATCGCCTCGACATAGGCATCAAGCTCGCTGCGCTTGATCAGGCCATGCGCCAGCGGTGCCTCGCCGATGATATCCTCCACCCGCATGCGCGGATTGAGCGAGGCATAGGGATCCTGGAAGATCATCTGCACGGCGAGCTTGTAGGCCTTGCGTTCGGCCGCGCTCATCGTGGCGATGTCCTTGCCTTCGAAACGCATGCCGCCGTCGCTGGCATCCATGATGCCGGCGACAATGCGGCCCAGCGTGCTCTTGCCGCAGCCGCTTTCGCCGACCAGGCCAACCACTTCGCCCTGGCGGATGGAGAGCGACACGCCATCCACCGCATGCACTGCGCGTTCATCCACCTTGGCGCCGAGCAGCTTGGCCAGCTTGGCGGCGAAATCCAGCTTCCAGACGAAGCGCTTCGAAACGTTGTCGATATCAAGCATGGTCGCGGTCATCGTTGGGCCCCGCTCAGCGGATGCTGGCAGCGCACGCCATGGCCGGGGCTGAGGTCGACCAGATCGGGCATCGTGTCGCAGGCGGCATCGGCATAGCCGCAGCGGCTTTTGAAGCGGCAGCCCGGCGGCAGGTTGAGCAAAGGTGGCGTCATGCCGGGAATCTGATACAGCCGCTTGCCGCGCCCGCCGGTATTGCCATGTGCGCCAGGCACCGAGCCGATCAGGCCGGCGGTGTAGGGATGGCGCGGCCCCTCGATCACATCGGCGACACTGCCGGTTTCCACGATGCGGCCGGCATACATCACCATCACACGGTCGGCCAGGCCGGCCACCACTGAAAGATCATGCGTGATCCAGATCAGCGCCGTGCCGGTATCGCGGCACAGTTTGCGCACTTCATACAGAATCTGGCCCTGGATGGTCACGTCGAGCGCCGTGGTCGGCTCGTCGGCGATGATCAGTTCCGGCTTGTTGAGCAAAGCGGTGGCGATGGCGATGCGCTGGCGCATGCCGCCGGAAAGCTGGTGCGGATAGGCCAGCAGGCGTTCTTCCGGCGCGGCGATGCCGACGGCTTTCAGCGTTTCCACGGCGCGGGCGCGGGCGGCGGCTTCGCTCACCTTTTCATGCGCCTGCACGGCTTCGATCATCTGCGTGTCGACGCGCAACACCGGATTGAGCGTCATCATCGGATCCTGGAAGATCATGGCGATGCTCTTGCCGCGCAACTGGCGCAGCCGTTCCGGCTTGGCACGGGCGATATCCTCGCCCTTGAACAATACGCGGCCGCCGGCGATATGGCCGGGCGGATCGAGCAGCCCGATGATCGAGAAGCCGGTGATGCTCTTGCCTGAGCCGCTCTCGCCGACCAAGCCGAGAATTTCACCCTTGGCGACTTCGAAGCTGACACCATCCACGGCCTTGACCACGCCATCGCGGGTCGGGAAATGGGTTTCCAGATTCTCGACTTTCAGCGTCACGGTCATCGGATCAGCGCTTCAGGCGGGGGTTGAGCACGTCGCGCAACTGGTCGCCGACCAGATTGATCGCCACGATCACCAGGGTGAGGGCGATGCCCGGGAACATCGACACCCAGTAGACGCCACTCAGCAGGAAATCGAAGCCATTGGCGATCAGCATGCCGAGCGAGGGTTCGGTCACCGGCACGCCAAGGCCGAGGAAGCTCAGGGTCGCTTCCAGGGTGATCGAGCGCGCGATGTCGATGGTGGCGATCACGATCAGCGGCGGCAGGCAATTGGGCAGCAGGTGGCGCCACAGGATACGGCTCTGCTTGAGGCCGAGGCAGCGTGCCGCCTCGACATATTCCTTGTTGCGCTCCACCAAAGCGGCGCCGCGTGCGGCGCGGGCAAAATAGGCCCATTGCACCGCCACCAGCGCGATGATCACCTTGTCGACGCCATTGCCGAGCACCGCCAGCAGGATCAGCGCCACCAGGATGGCCGGGAAGGAAAGCTGGATATCGACGATGCGCATGATCAGCGTTTCCACACCGCCGCCGAAATAGGCTGCGGCCAGGCCGGCGGCCGAGCCGATGGCAAGCGCCAGGGCCACGGCGACCACACCGACGAACAGGCTGATGCGCAGGCCATAGAGCATGGCCGAGAGCATGTCGCGGCCCTGGCCATCGGAACCGAGCAGGAAAACCAGGCCATCGCCGGAAATCTCGCCCGGGGCCAGGCGCGAATCCATGATGTCGAGCTTGGCGAGGTCATAGGGATCCTGCGGCGCGATCCACGGCGCCAGCAAAGCCGCCAGGATGGCAACCACGAACAGCGCCAGGCCGAACAGCGCCAGTTTGCTCTCGGCGAATTCGGAGATGATGCGTTGTAACGGCGTCTGCGCCTTGACCGGGCTGGCCGTGCTGCTGGTGGCGGATGGTGTGTTCATTGCGGGGCTGCTCACTTCGCACCGCCCAGCCGCACGCGCGGGTCCAGCACGGTATACAGAATATCGACCACCAGATTGATCACCACCAGCAGGAACACCACCACGATCAGGTAGGCGACGATCACCGGCCGGTCGAGCTGGTTGATCGAATCGATCAGCAGCTTGCCCATGCCGGGCCAGGAGAAGATGGTTTCGGTGATCACGGCAAAGGCGATCAGCGCGCCCAGTTCCAGGCCGGTGACGGTGACGACCGGCACCAGGATATTCTTCAGGATATGCACGCCGACCACACGGCGTTCATTCAGCCCCTTGGCGCGGGCGAATTTCACGTAATCCATCAGCATCACCTCGCGCGCCGTGGCGCGGGCCAGGCGGATGATCAAGGCGCATTTGGAGAGCGCCAGGGTGATCGCCGGCAGCAGGATATGGTGCCAGCCCTTGGCACTGAACACGCTGAGATGCAGGCCGAGGATTTCCACTGTGGGGCCACGGCCGGAAGCCGGCATCAGGCCAAGCTGCACGGCGAAGATCATGATCAGCATCAGGCCGACCCAGAAATTCGGCAGGCTGAAGCCCAGGATCGAACCGGCCATGATGGCGCGGGCGCCGAAGCTTTCATGACGCAGGCCGGCATAGACGCCGAGCGGCAGGCCGATCAGCACCGACATGATGGTGGCGGTGATCGCCAGTTCCAGGGTGGCGGGCATCCGCTCCAGAATCAGGCCCATGGCGGGCTGGCCATAAACGAAGGACTTGCCGAATTCGCCACTGAAGGCCGAGCCGACAAAGCGCAGATACTGCACCCAGAGCGGCTGATCCAGGCCGAGCGCCTTGGAGATCATTTCGCGGTCGATCTCGGTGGCTTCCGGGCTGGCCAGCACGGCCAGCGGATCACCGAGCATGTAGATGCCGCCGAAGACCAGCACCGACATGACAACTACGACCAGCGCCGCCTGCAGCAGTCGCCGGATGATGAATACCAACATCCCCCGATGTCCCTCTATTTATGTTGCCGCAAACGTAACCGAAAGCACGGCGCGGAATCCAGTGCGAACCATTCTGAACGCACGAAAATTAGGCTGCAAAAACAAACGGCAGCGGTTTTGCCGCTGCCGTCAGGTCAGGCAATAATGGGGCGAGGCCGATCAGGCCGCGTCGTCGTCATCCTCAAAATCATCCTGCGGCTGGGCAGCGGCGGCACCGGCCGGCGCACCCTGGCCGGAGCGGGCGCGTTCCAGGGCTTCGCGCTTTTCGCGATTGTCGCGGCGCTTGGCTGCCAGCAGCAGCACGCGGTCGAGCTCGCCCTGGCTGCAGATGCCCAGGCTGACCGGATCGCGTGGCTTGATATTGGCGGCATTCCAGTGCGCGCGGGTGCGCACGGCGTCGATGGTCGCCTTGGTGGTGCCGAGCAGCTTCTGCACCTGGGCATCACCCACTTCGGGATGATATTTCAGCAGCCAGGCAATGGCATCGGGGCGGTCCTGGCGCTTTGACAGCGGGGTGTAGCGCGCGCCCTTGGTCTTCTGCCGCGCCAGCGGCACGGTGGAAGCCAGCAGTTTCAGATTGGCGGCGGGATTGGCCTCGCAGCGCGCAATTTCGGCGGCGGTCAACTGGCTGCTCGCCACCGGATCCTGGCCGACAATGCCGATCGCCACTTCGCCATCGGCAATGCCCTTCACTTCCAGCGGGTGCAGGCCGCAGAAATACGCGATCTGATCGAAGGTCAGCTTGGTATTGTCAATCAGCCAGACGGCGGTGGCTTTGGGCATCAACGGTAGGGCCATGATACGCATCCTTCTAAGCCGGGCAGCCGGGAGTGGTATGCCGGGCAGCCGGTTAGGACCACCCCGGTCCACGCCTAGCTGAGGGTGTCCGGAAATTGGCCGCCACTATACCCGAGCCGGCGCCGGGCGCAACCGCCAAGCGCGTAAATTGCCTCTACTATGTTCAAATCGTTAGCAAAACCTTGCCGATATGGTCGCCCTGATCCAGCCGGGCATGGGCCACTCCGGCCTCGGCGAGCGGGAAGCGGGAATCGATCACCGGCCTGATGATGCCGGCGGCGATGGCGGGCCACACCTTGGCTTCCAGCGCGGCGGCGATGGCGCCCTTGAACGGCACCGGGCGTGGCCGCAGGGTGGAACCGGTGATGGTCAGGCGGCGGCGCATGACATGGCTGAGATCGGCTTCGCCCTTGGGGCCGCCCTGCAGCGCGATGATCACCAGCCGGCCATCATCCGCCAGCGCCTTGACGTTGCGCGGCAGATAGCTGCCGCCCACCATGTCGAGAATCACATTCACGCCGTGGCCATCGGTAAACTGGCGGATCGCTTCGCCAAAATCCTCGGTCTTGTAGTTGATGCCGCGCTCGGCGCCCAGTTGCTCGACAAAGCGGCATTTGGCATCGGTGCCGGCAGTGGCGAAGATACGCCCGGCGCCGAGCAGTTTGGCAAGCTGGATGCTGGCCACGCCGATGCCGGAAGCGCCGCCATGAATCAGGATGCTTTCGCCCGGCTGCAACCCGCCGCGATCGGCGATGTTGCTCCACACGGTGAACCAGTTTTCCGGCAGCGCTGCCGCTTCCTCAACCGACAGGCCAGCCGGGATCGGCAGGCATTGCAGGCCCGGCGCGGCGCAGTAATCGGCATAGCCGCCGCCGGAAACCAGCGCCGTCACCTTGTCGCCGACCTGCCAGCGCGTCACCGCCTGGCCCAGAGCCACGATCTCGCCGGCCACTTCCAGGCCGGGAATGTCGGAAGCGCCGGGCGGCGGCGGATACATGCCGGTGCGCTGGATCAGGTCGGGCCGGTTCACGCCGGCCGCCGCCACTTTGATCAGCACCTCGCCGGTCTGCAGTTCCGGCATTGGCCGCTGCACCGGTTTCAGCACCTCCGGCCCGCCCGGCGTGGTGATTTCGATGGCGGTGATCTGCTGCGGCAGCATCGGCTTTCCTCCGTTGGATATGTCCTGCTCATCTAACGCTTGCTGCGGCGCACGGCAAGGCTAGGATGGCGCCGTGTTTGGGCGAGGGAGGCGGCAATGGATTGGGATGAGGCAGTGAACCGCAAGCCGGCGGCACCGAAATACGATGTCATGTCGGTGGCCGATCTGGAACAGCGCATTGCCGACCTGCAGGCCGAGATTGAAACCATCCGCCAGGTGATCGCGCAGAAACAGGCAGCACGCGGCACCGCCGCCAGCTTCTTCAAATCCTGATTTAGCGGTCCGTCAGCTTCAGTTCGATGCGGCGATTGCGGCGCAACGCCACTTCGTCATTGCCTTGATCCAGCGGCTGGAATTCGCCGAAACCGGCGGCGGCGACGCGATTGGCCGGCACGCCCTGGGCGACCAGGAACTTGGTCACCGAGATGGCGCGCGCCGCCGACAATTCCCAATTCGAGGGAAATTGCGGCGTGTTGATCGGAATGCGGTCGGTATGGCCATCCACGCGCAGCACCCAGGCCAGATCGCCGGGGATTTTCTGGGCAATCTCGATCAGTGTGCGGGCCAGCTTGGCCATCTGCTCGCGACCTTGCGGATTGAGTTCCGCCGAACCGCTCGGGAACAGCACTTCCGACTGGAACACAAACCGGTCGCCGACAACCTGGATATCACGCCGGTCGCCCAAAGCCTGGCGCAGCCGGCCGAAAAATTCCGAGCGATAGGTCATCAGGTCGTCGACCTTGCGCGCCAGCGCCGCATTGAGGCGTTTGCCCAGATCGATCACCTGGGCCTGGCTGGCTTTTTCCTTGTCCTCGCTTTCGCGCAGGATACGCTCGATCTGGCCCAATTGTTCGCGCAAAGCCAGGATTTGCCGGTTCAGCAGGTCGATCTGGCTGCGTGCCTCGCTGCTGGCCCGGCGCTCCTGTTCCAGCGCATCGCGCTCCGAAACCAGCTTGCCATCCAGGTCGACGATGATCTGCTTGTTGGCGGCAAGCTGCTTCTCGGCCTCGTCATGGCGCAACTGCGCATCGCTCAGCGCGGCGGCAAGCTGGTCGCGTTCGGCAATGCTGGAGGCCAGCGTGGCCTGCATCTGGCCGAGATTGATGCGCAGGTCGTCGCTGGTCTTTTTCTCCAGCGATAATTGCTCCACCAGCCGCGCCAGATCGCCGCGCAGCGCGTCGATGGTCCTGTCCTTGCCGGCAATCGCGGTGGCGAGAAAGAACTGCGCCAGGATGAACACTGCCAGCACAAACACGATCACCATCAGCAGGGTGGATAGCACGTCCACATAGCCGGGCCAGGGATTGGCGGCGCCGCTCTCGCCTTTGCGCCAGGCGCGACTGGCCATGCTCAGTTACCCCGCCGCTGCTCGGCCGCTGCCGCGATGGTGCGCGACAGAAGCTTGATCTCGGCGCGCATGTCATCCACCAGCTTGGCGCGGCCCTGGGCCGCATCATCCAGCAGCCGGGTCAGCATCAGGTCCATGTTGCGCAGATGGCCACGGCTGACCGCGTCAAAGCCGCCGCTATCGGTATTCTGCGCCAGCTTGGCCATGATCGGCTTCATCTCGATCTGATGCTCGGTCAGTTTCAGTAGCAGGCCCTGTTCGGCGCGCATCTGCTCGGTCAGCAGGCTCAGCTTCTCATTCAGTTGCATCAAGGCGGCGCTGGCATTGCCGCGATTTTCCTCGCCGCGCGCCATGGTGCGTTGCAGATTGTCCAGGCTGTCGGCGGTCTGCTCCAGCAAAGCCTGCACATAGGCCGGCACCGACTGGTCGCCTTCCAGCACACCGCCGCCGCCAACCCGGGTGAAGCCGGCGAGCCATTCCTCAAGCTCATTGTAGAAGCGGTTCTGCGCCTGACCGGCCTGCAAATCCAGGAAGCCCAGCACCAGCGAACCGGACAGGCCCAGCATCGAGGAGGAGAAGGCCAGGCCCATGCCGGAAAGCGGGCCTTGCAGGCCTTGTTTCAGGCGCTCGAACAGGGTGTTGATGCTGTCATCGCCGCCCAGCGACAGGCCGGAAATCGTGTCGGTTACCGAGCCGATGGTTTCCAGCAGGCCCCAGAAGGTGCCGAGCAGGCCGAGAAACACCATCAGGCCGATGAAATAGCGCGAGATATCGCGCGCCTCGTCCAGGCGCGACCCGACGGAATCGAGCAGGGCGCGGGTGGCGGCGGCGGAAAGCTGGCCGCGCGGGCCGCGATTTTCCAGCATCTTGGCCAGCGGTGCCAGCAGGCTGGTAGGCTTGCCGACATGCGGCACCGTGCTGGTGCGCTGCGATTTCTGCCAGGCTTCCAGCCAGTTGGCCTCGCTGCCCAGCATCAGGGTCTGGCGGAAACTGAGCAGGATGCCGATCAGGCCGACGGCGCCGATCAGGCCGTTCAGGGCCGGGTTGGCCAGGAAGGCGCGCTGCAAGGGGGCATAAAGCACAAACACCACGGCGCCGACGGCGGCCAGGAACAACACCATACGCAGCAGGTAACGGCCCGGTTTGGTCATGCCTGCACCTTCTCCTGAAAATACGGTGGTACAGGCCGCCCAATGCCGGCGGCCTGATTGCAGTTTAAGCGCGAATATGGCTTTTCCGGGGCGATAACCCGGGGCAGCATCGCGTCAGCGGCCCATCGGTACGACTTCGACGCGGTCCGGTGGGCTGCTATCCGACGGCGTACCCAGCGCCCGCACATCGATGCGGGTGGAGCGGATGCCGCGATCAATCAGGAAACCACGCACGGCCAGGGCGCGGCTGAGCGACAGGCGGCGGGCGCCGCTGGCGGCATCGCTGCCCGAGGCGCTGGCATAGGCGCGAATCTGGATGCGGTCCTCGGTATTGGCCAGGCTGCGCGCCATGGCTTCCAGCGCGGCAGTGCCGCTGCCGGCCAGTTCGCTCTTGCCGGGCTCGAAGCTCAGATTGACCTGATTGCCCGATGGCGCCGCGCTGCTCGCTGCAGGCGGCGTCAGCAGGGCGGTCTGCTGGCTGATCGGATTGCTGGCGGCCGGTGCCGGCACCGAAGCCGGGGCTGGCGGGGCGGCCACGGCAGGCGGAGTGGAAACGCTGGGGGCCGAAACAGCAGGGGCCGAAACGCTGGGCGCCGCAGCCACCACGGCGGGCGCACTGGCAGCCGCCGTTGCCACCGCACCGACGGCGCTCGAAGCCGGGGGCTTGGGCAATTGCAGCGGCTGGCCGGCCACCGGCGCTGAAATGCTGGGGGGCGAAACGCTGGGTGCCGAAACATTGGGGGCGGGCGTCGCCACCACGGGCGGCGGCAGGTTGATGCTGGCTACTGGCGCTGCGGCGGCAGCCGGGCTGCTCGGGCGGCTGACATTCTGCGGTGCCGGTTTCGGCACCGCCGGGGCGGCAGCCTTGGCCACGGCGGGGGCCACGGTCGCCTTGGTGGCGCGCGGCGGCCGCAGCTTCACCTGTTTGGCCGCTTTGGCATTGCTGTCGGTGGGGCCGGTTTCACCCAGCAACGGCCGCGGCGCCGCGCCGAACGCGGCGGCCTGCGGGTTCTGCGCGCCAGCAAAGCCGGGTAGCGGCGGACCGAGCCGGTCCAGCGCCTGGAAATTCACGATCACGCTGCCCCCGGCGGAATAGACCGGTTGCGCGCCGGCCGGCTGGGACATCGGCAAAGCCAGCGCCAGCGCCGCGAGTGAAAGCGGTATCAGCTTGACGGCCATAGATTGAATCCCCCGTTACGCGACACTGCGAGAACGATAGCGGAGCTTGGCCCTTAGCTCAACCCGGCAATCCAGCCGATTCAAGCCGGTTTATTGAGCAATTTCTGGATAGGGGTGTAAAGCGCGTCGTTGCTGGCCAGGATATCGCCCGTGGCGAGCATGGTATCGCCGCCCCTCAGGTCGGTGACCATGCCGCCCGCCTCGCGCACCAGCACGATGCCGGCCGCCACATCCCAGGATGACAGGCCGCGTTCCCAGAAGGCGTCATAACGCCCGGCGGCGACATAGGCCAGGTCGAGCGCTGCCGCGCCCATGCGACGGATGCCGGCCACTTCCGGCATCACGGCGGCCAGTTCGCGGCGGAACTGGGCGTGGTCGCCCCGGCCATGGAACGGAATGCCGGTGGCCAGCACCGCATCGGGCAATTTGCGGCGCGAGGAAACCCGCAGGCGGCGCTCGTTGCAGAACGCGCCCTGGCCCTTTTCGGCCCAGAACAGTTCGTCGCGCACCACATCCAGCACGATGCCGGCAATCAGCTCATCTTCGCGCCGCACGGCAATGGAAATGGCAAAATGCGGGATGGCATGCAGGAAATTGGTGGTGCCATCCAGCGGATCGATGATCCAGTAATGCTTGCCGTCCTTGGCCTCGATGCGGCCGCCTTCTTCCATGATGAAGCCGAAATCCGGCCGCAGCTTGGACAATTCGGCATGCAGCGCCTTTTCCGCCTTGCGATCAGCGGCCGAGACAAAATCGGCCGGGCCCTTGCGGCTGACCTGCAGATGCTCGACTTCGTTGAAATCGCGCAGCAGGCCGCGCGCTGCCTTGCGCGCCGAATTGGACATCGCGTTGATCAGGGCGGATCGCAGGGCCATGGGTTTCGTGCTCGACCGAATAAATGCAGGCTTTTATAGCCGGGGGCTGGCGGAAAGGCGCGGAACCTATCAGCCATCCCCCGGATTGGCAATCGCCTCGTTGAACGCCGCCACAGCCGCTGCCGGACCGTCCGGATGCTGCCAGATACCGGCGGAAACCGCCAGAAAATCGGTGCCGGCGCGGATCAGCGGGCGGCAATTCGCCACCGTGATGCCGCCGATTGCCACGCAGGGTATTTCCATCAATTCATGCCACCAGGTCAGCAGGTCGGGCTCGGCGTGGAATTTCGCCTGCTTGGTGCCGGTCGGGTAGAAGGCACCAAAGGCGACGTAATCCGCCCCGGCCTCGGCCGCCTCCATCGCCAGATGGCGCGAATTGTGGCAGGTGATACCGACGATGCGGTCCGGCCCCAGGATGCGGCGGGCTTCCTCGTAGGGCGTATCCTGCTGGCCGACATGCACGCCATCGGCGCCCAGCTTCACGGCCAGGTCGGGCCGGTCGTTGATCAGCAAAGCCACGTCATATTCATGGCATAGCGGCAGGATCGCCTCGGCAGCGCGGCGGAAGCTGTTATCCGGCGCCGGCAATTCACCATCCTTGAGGCGCAATTGCAGGCAGGCGACATCGCCGGCATCAAGTGCCTGGCGCAACTGCCCGGCAAAGGCCGCTGGTTCCAGCACCGGCGGGGTGATCAGATAGAGCCGGGTGGCGGTGGATTTTTTTTTGCTCATGCCAGGAAAGCCTTCAACGCATCCAGTGTCTCATCCGGCTTCTCGCCCATCATGAGGTGTCCACAATCATTCAATACGTCCACCCGCACATGCTTCAGTTTCTTGGCATAGGCGCTGGCGCCGCGCAGCGGGGTCATCATGTCGCGCGCACCGGACAGGATCTGCACCGGGCAGGCCAGGGCCGCCGCCGCCGCATCGCCGCCGGCATAGGCGTTGCAGATGCGGAAGCCGGTGGCCAGCGCGCTGCGCGGCGCGCGGTCGGTCAGCCGGATGGCGCCGCCCAGCAGCCAGCCGCCGGGATTGCGGTTGCCGCCGATATGGCTCTTGCGCGCCAGCATCCAGTCATTCATCAGCGCCACGGCCTTGAAATCCCCGCTATCGGCCAGGGCCTGCAAATCCGGGTTCACCGCCATCGGCAGGCTGAAACCGAGCAGGGAGAGTTTACTGACCCGGGCCGGATGGCGTGCGGCGGCTTCCAGCGCAATCAGCGCGCCCATGGAATGGCCGACCAGAGCCGCTTGCTGAAGGCCGGCGGCGTCCAGCAGATGCGGCAGCCAGTCGGCGAAAGCCTCGATGCTGTCCAGCATCGGGCCGGCGGATTTGCCATTGCCCGGCAGATCGAGCGCCAGCACCGACCAGCCATGATAGGCGAACCAGCGCGTCTGCAACGCCCAGACCGTATGGTCGCAGGCATTGCCGTGGATGAACATCACGGTAGGCTGCGCCGGATCGAATACCTTGCCGCCGGTGGCGGCGAAAACCTGCTTGCCCTGAACCTCAAGCCACATGGTTACTGCTCCTCACTCGGCGGCTTGCGCCGGCGCCGCCTTGGCAGCCGCGCGCAAAGCCTGGTTCAGGTCGTCGATCAGGTCGGCCGGGTCTTCCAGGCCGACGGATAGCCGCACCAGTTCCTCGCCGATGCCGGCAGCCTTCAGTTCGGCGGCGCTCATCTGCTGGTGCGTGGTGCTGGCCGGATGGATCACCAGCGACTTGGCATCGCCGACATTGGCCAGATGCGAAAAGACCTGCAAGGCCTCGATCAGTGCGCGGCCGGCGGCGCGGCCGCCCCTGACGCCGAAGCTGAACACCGCGCCCGGTCCTTTGGGCAGCAGCTTTTTCGCCAGTTCATGATCCTTGTGCTCGGGCAATTCCGGATAGCTGACCCATTCCACGCCTTTGTGGCCTTTCAGGAACGCCACCACCTTGCGCGCATTCTCGACATGGCGCGCCATGCGCAACGGCAGGGTTTCCACGCCCTGCAGGATATGGAAGGCATTGGTCGGGCTCAAACAGGCGCCGAAATCGCGCAGGCCCTCGGCGCGGGCGCGCATGATGAAGGCGGCGGGGCCGAATTCCTCGGCGAAATCCAGCCCGTGATAGCCGGCATAGGGCTCGGTCAGGGTGGGGAATTTGCCGCTGGCTTCCCAATCAAACCGGCCGCTATCGATCAGCGCGCCGCCGATCGCCACGCCATGGCCGCCGAGGAATTTGGTGGCGGAATGCATCACCAGATCGGCGCCATGCTCGAAGCCGCGGAACAGGTAGGGCGTGGCGAAGGTGCAATCCAGCATCAGCGGCAGGCCCTGTTCATGCGCGATGGCGGCCCAGGCCGGCACATCCAGCACTTCCAGGCCGGGATTGCCCAGGATTTCGCCGAACACCAGCCGGGTTTCGGGCCGGATCGCCGCCTTGAGCGCGGCATGGTCGCGTGGATCGACAAAACTGGTGGTGATGCCGAAGCGTGGCAGGGTATGCACCAGGATATTGTAGCTGCCGCCATAGATGTTGCGGCTGGCAACGATATGGCCGCCCTGGCCCATCAGCGTGGTGATGGCAAGATGCAAAGCCGCCTGGCCCGATGCGGTGCAGACCGCGCCGACGCCGCCTTCCAAAGCCGCCAGACGTTCTTCCAGCACCGCCACGGTGGGATTGGAAATGCGCGAATAGATATGGCCGGCGCGTTCCAGATTGAACAAGGCCGCCGCATGGTCGGCATCGCGGAACACATAGGAGGTGGTCTGATAGATCGGCAGCGCGCGGGCGCCGGTGGCCGGGTCGGGCTGCTGGCCGGCATGCAGGCTCAGCGTGTCGAAGCCAAGGAATTTCGGGTCCATTGTCGCCTCTTGTCGAATCAGGGCAGGACTTTAGCCGAAGTCGCGCAAAAAAATAGGCCGCCCCAAGTCGGCCGGGACGGCCCTTTGAATTGCCTCAACCTCAAACTGCGTGAATTAACGCACCGGCCGGGCGTCAAGTCAAGCAGATGTAACGGATTGTAACGGAAGGGGAATGGGCCGGAAAAAGCACGGCCGCCGCGTGTATTCGGTGGGACTGGCAACATGCCGCGCGGCGGCCGTTTTTAAGTTCCAACAGGGAGGAAACACGAGACTGAGGCTGTTTATACACCCGGCAGCTTAACGAAGCGTGAAGGCGATTTGCCGGTTTTCCGAGCCGGCAAATGGTGTAGGGTCAGTTCATGCGGAAACGACCCGAGATAGTGCCTGTTCCGGTACCAGATCGACTGCTGGATGCAGCGCTGGACAGTTTCCGCCGTCTCGGCCTGCAGCATACACGGGTGGAGGATATCGCCGCCGCTGCCGGCATGGCGCGCACCGCGATCTATCGTTTTTATCCGAACAAGCGGGCGATGGGCGCCGCCGTGGTGGCGCGCGCCCTGCTGGCCGATGAAGCCCGCCTGGCCGAACTGGCGCGTGATCATGACCGCAGCCCGGTGGCGCGGCTGCGTAATCTGCTGCGCGCCGAGGCGGCCGGCATGCGCACCCTGCTGGCGGATCGCTGCCTGGCCGCGTTGTTGGCCGATCTGCTGGCCGGATCAGGGCCTGGGCCTGGGCCAGGCCATGGTGATGTGTGGGTGCAGCATCGGCGCGGCCTGCGCGCGCATTATGCCGCGCTGGTGCGCAACGGCCAGCGCGCCGGGCGTTTCCGCACCGGCAATGCCGAAAGCCTGGCCCAGACGGTGGAGGACATGACCCGGCCGCTGCACGATCCGCGCCTGCTGCTGGAAACCGGCACACGCGAGGCGGCGCTGGTGGAAGCGGTGGCCGAGTGGCTGGAGCGGCGCGGGCGCTAGGCGTATACTGCTGCATCCTTTCCGCCGCCATGGAGCGCCGCCTTGCTGTCCCGCCTGATCGAGCCGCAAACCCGCCTGGGCCGCATGATTGCCAGCCTGCTGGTCGGTTTCGGCCTGCCGGTGCTGTTCTATGGCATCCTGCTGCTGCGCAGCCATGGCAACGAGCCGCAGGGTATGTGCAGCCGGGTCGCCGGCAATAGCGGCACGCTGCCGATCCAGATGGGGCGTGGCGACGGCGATTTCACCTGCGCGCTGAACTGGGATTACACGCTCTGGAACCTGGCGGTGCCGGCTTTGCTGTTTACCCTGCTGGCCTATCTGCTGATCGGCCTGGGCATGCGCCGCCGCTGAACGCGGCTCTGGCGGCCAATACCACATGGCTGTCGTGGTTGGGGGCGGCCTGGACTATCCGGTGTAATTGCTGACCGAGTTCCCTTCCTCGTCATATCCGGGCGCAGACCCACTGGTGTTCGGCCACTGGTGTCCGGTTTAACTTCTGACCGACTGCTCCTCCCCCTCCGTCGTCATGCCCGGCCTTGACCCGGGCATCTCTCGGAAATTGGAAAACATCCAGGAAACCAGCAAAAATGGGATGCCCGGGTCAAGCCCGGGCATGACGACGGTGAGGGGGTGGGTTTGAACGCCGCGCTATCCGGGCTGCGCTGGTTTCATGTCTCAGCAAGCCGCGAAGTTCTAAAAACGCCAGTAATGCAGCGGCTGTCCGGTTTAGTCTTTGGTAATGCCTAAGCAAGCTGGACTAGATTTTTCCTACTCTCGTCAGCCGTGGTAGCCTTCAAGAGCTTGATGATCAAGGGTTTCATATCTTCGTCCCGGTGATTG